>Ga0209097_10000012_pt1 | contig 270146 bp, 196 predicted proteins | sample AD_UKC052_MetaG_FD_184419 | JGI IMG/M metagenome (GOLD analysis project Ga0209097, IMG submission 184419) | Active sludge microbial communities of municipal wastewater-treating anaerobic digesters from USA - AD_UKC052_MetaG (SPAdes) (version 2) | ecosystem: Engineered > Bioreactor > Anaerobic...
CCTCCCCAGCCCCGGACCTCGCCAAATTCATCCAAGAACGACTCGATCTATCCAAAACCCAAGCCCAGAGGCTCGCCGCATGAACCCCTCAACATGATATACTGCCCCCGAACACGGTACTCACGAGTCTTTACAAGATATCATAAATCGCAAGTCAAGGCCACTCATTTGACGTTCTCGCGCCCGCACCTCGTGCCTCGGAGCTCCCGCAGCACCAAGGTATCCGCACCTCATCATCCTCGTCCCACCACCAGACGCCTACAATCTTATTGTCCCATATACTGGGGAAAAACGCAACCAAATCGCTCGATTTTATTGACAAACGAGTTTTATGCGATATCCGGAATCTCACAAAACCACGATACACGATCAATTGCGCAGTGCCCCGGATTCCCTCGGAAACCCCGGGCAAACCACGGGATGAGGGGAATGGCGGGACACAGGAATCGGTCAGGCGCAAAACACTTGTAATCTTGATTACAAAAACAGAACGGCGTCAAGCCCTTTGGGCAGGCCGCTCTTCCCGATCCTTATGATTCGGAGGGTGGGACATCCGTCTTCTTGGCACTCGGCGCGTCCGAGAAGTACCCGTTGATACGATCCCAATAGGCGAGGACAAGCCATAGCAGAAAAGGCAGCGTGATAAACACTTGGCCTATGGCATGCAAGACCTTCGTCTCGGGAGTCTTGGCGGCCATGACGATGAAGAGGACGTGTGTACAGATGAGGATGGGGGCACCGAGAAGGATGACCTTGCCTCGACGGCGGACGCTAATGGTTGCCGTAGCTAGGACCAACGCCACGAACGGGGCGACATTGGTGGCGATGCCGCCGAGTCCGGGCATCACAATGGGAGCGCCGTCAATCACGAAACCGAGTTGCGTACCCGTATTCAGGATACCCTCCCGGTTGGCCAGGCCCGTGTTGGCGACTTCGAAAGACTCGACGGGAACGGTAAGAAAGTACTTCAGGATCACGCTGCTGACAAGGCCGAGGCACCAGGCGTAATAGGGCAACAGAAGCCACCAGAGCACCAGGCACAGGGGCGCGAACACGATGAATCGCCCCGCGAATGAGACTACGCCTCTGACCCGCCTTGGTTTTCCCATTGCTCATTTCCCCGGACGACGTACTCGACCCAGATCATCCACACGGCAACCACGAAGACAATGTAAATTCCTTGCCAGACATAGTGGTGCGCGAAGTTGAAGTACTTTCCTGCGTGTCCTTGACCATAGTCCCATGCCCCAATCGTGGCGAGGCACGCCAATCGGCCGCAGTTCACGAAATACAGGATGGGTAGGCCCGCAACCACGCCGATAACCCGCTTCCACCAACGCGTGGGAAACGCCACTACCGCCGCCAGGAAGATCGACATCGAGGGGATCGCGCCGCAATCCGGCACCACCGTGAAGGCAAACGTCATCCCTTGCAGGTCGCCGCTTGGACGCTGTTCACGGCGCCCTTGATCGTACTCCTCCTTGAGCGCGTCGACCTCCTTCTGAATCTCAGCGGCACGCTGGGCCTTCTCGCGCTCGTCCAGGCGTGCATCGCCTTGCAGTTCCTCGAGCGCCGCGCGCTTCTCGCGAATGCGCGTCGCGATACCGTGCTTCAGGGTGAACCGCACCAGCGGCCCCGTTTCGTCCGGTTTCTCCGTTCCGTGCCGCATCTCCAGCACACGGTAACGCCACGCTTCCCAGGGCGTCAACGGCGGCCCCGGCACGGCCGGGGGATCGGCGGCCTCTGGGATCTCTTCCCCGCGCGCCCATGCCGCCAAGCGCGCTCGATAGAGATCCGGATGGTCATCGTACTGGCCTGTGCTCTCGATAGTGGCGGCCTCGCCCACCCAGCGCAAGATCCATGCGGTGTGACGCGCCACCTGATACAGATACCAGTCATTGCCTATCGTGTCGATGACAAACCGGTAAGAGGTCAACAACGAGAACACACAGACCATGAAGACTAAGACGAACAGCGTGACCCGCTTGCGCGCCTGGCGCTTCTCCTCTTGGGATGTGTCCTCGGCGTCCGCGGCTTCCGGACGAGGAGGTTGCTTCTGATCGGTCATGCGGCGGGTCTACTCCTGGTTGGGGTTGAGTCGACGGCTCGGACGGGTTCTCCGGAATGCGCTCCATAACCCGTTGCAATGGCATAGAACTACATATGAAATCATACCAACTCGTCACCGAACCTTGCAAATGCCTTGCCTGCGCGCTACGATGCCTCACGATTGCGCTCATCCGATGGCAGGGGCAAAGAGGAACATGCAATGAAGCTCGGAATGGTCACGTACAACATGGGTAAGGACATGAACTGCGCCCAACTCATCGCCTTGTGTCGGGCGGCAGGCCTCGACGGCGTCGAGCTGCGCACCACGCATCCGCACGGCGTCGAGATCGGTTTGAGCGCCGCGCAGCGGGCCGAGGTCAAGCGCCTGTTTGCAGATGGCGGCGTCGAAATAGTCGGGCTCGGCTCGGCCTTCGAGTATCACTCGCCCGATCCGGACGTGGTCAGGCGCAACGTCGAAGAGAGCAAGGCCTATGCCCAACTGGCCGCCGACGTGGGCGCGCCGGGCATCAAAGTCCGGCCGAACGGGCTTCCCGCCGGCGTTCCCGTCGAGAAGACGCAGGAGCAGATCGGCCTCGCCTTGCGCGACGTGGCCGCCTTCGCGGCCGATCGCGGCATCGAGGTCCGTCTCGAGGTCCACGGCCCCGGCAGTTCGTGCGATCCAAAGAATATCCGGGCCATCATGGACCATGCCGATCATCCGAACGCCCTCGTCTGTTGGAACTCGAACACCGGCGAGCAGGACGAGCACGGCTCGATCCAGGCGAACTTCGACCTGCTCAAGCACAAGATCGCCCTCGTTCACATCACCGACATCGGCGTCTACCAATATCCCTGGCAGCAGCTTTTCGACCTGCTCAAGGGCATCGGCTACGACGGATACTGCCTCGCCGAGATCCAGTACAACGACCAGCCCGAGCGGTTCATGAAGTACTACCGCACCTTGTTCGATCTATACACGGGCGACTATCGGTATCCGCAGCCGTCGAAATAGCCGTGCGCCGATAGGACGCCCTCAGGGCCACGTTGAGAGAACCGCGTGCTCAGTCTGGACGATTCCATAGCGATGCTGCCGGGCATCGGCCCGAAACGCAGCGGCCTTCTGGCCAATCTCGGCGTCGCAACCGTCCGCGACCTCCTGTTTCACCTGCCGCGCGACTATCAGGATCGGCGCGACGTGTTACCCATCGCCCAGGCCGCTCAGCGCGAGGGCGACCTCGTCACCGTCCAAGGCGAGATCGTATCCGCGCGATCGATTCGGTTGAGGCGCAACATGTCCCTTGCCGTGGTCTCGATCCGCGACGACACCGGCCGGATGAATGTCACCTTCTTCGGCCGAGGCTTCTTGGCAAAAACCTTCGTGCCCGGCGCCTCCGGGATCTTCACGGGGACTGTCGGCAACTACCAGGGGCCCGCCCTCAAGAATCCCGAGTACGAGATGCTCTCGGGCGACGAGGAGGATCGCCTCAACACCGGCCGTGTGGTGCCTATCTACCGCCTGACGCAGAAAGTGACCCAGCGCATGCTGCGCCGATGGATCGCCGCTGCGCTCGACGCGGTCGACGTGTCCATGGAGGATCCGCTGCCGGCGCTCTTGCGGGCGCGATACGAGTATCCGCCCGTGTTCGAGGCCCTGCGTGAGGCACACTTCCCGGCCGAGATCGAGGCCGGGCGGCACGCGCGCACGCGGTTCGCCTACGAGGAGCTGCTCGGCATCCAGCTCGGCATTCTCGCCGCGCGGCAGGCCCACCTCCACGAAGAAACCGGCATCCGGCACGCCATCGACGGCCCATGCCTCGGCCGATTGCGCGCCGCGTTGCCCTTCACGCTCACCGAGGCGCAACAACGGGTCGTCAACGACGTGCTCGAAGACATGGCCTCGCCTCGACCCATGTTTCGCCTGCTCCAGGGCGACGTCGGCTGCGGCAAGACCGTCGTTGCCCTCCACGGCATCGCCGCGGCGAGGGATGGCGGCTACCAGACGGCCCTGATGGCGCCCACCGAGGTCCTGGCCGAACAGCACTTCATCACGCTCCGCGACTGGCTCGAACCCGTCGGCATTCGCGTCGGCCTGCTCACGGGCGCCATCCGTGGCGCGGCCTCGGTTCGCCGCGAGATCGCCCTGGGCCACGTCGACGTGGTCGTCGGCACGCACGCGATCATCCAGGAGGCGACGCGGTTCCATCGGCTCGGCCTGGCCGTGGTGGATGAGCAACACCGGTTCGGCGTGGTTCAGCGCGGCCTGCTGGCCGAGAAGGGACAGAGCACCGATATCCTCCAGATGACGGCCACGCCGATTCCGCGCACCCTCGCCATCACCGTCTACGGCGGCATGGACATCTCGGTCATCGACCAGCTTCCGCCGGGCCGCCAGCCCATCAAGACGCGCCACGTGCCCGCTGAAAAAGTCGCCGACCTGTACCGATACATCGCCGAACAGGCCGCCGAGGGCTACCAGACCTACCTCATCTGCCCCCTCGTCGAGGAATCCGACAAGAAGGATCTCACCGCCGTTACGTCGCACTTCGAGGCGCTATCCGAAGGCCCGCTGGCAGACCTCCGCACCGCCCTCATTCACGGCCGCCTCGGCGCCGACGAGAAAGACGCCGTCATGCACCGGTTCAAGCGCGGCGAGGTGGACGTGTTGTTCAGTACGACGGTTATCGAAGTCGGCATCGACGTGCCGAACGCCACGACCATGGTCATCGAGGACGCCGCCCAGTTTGGCCTGACCCAGCTCCACCAGTTGCGCGGCCGCGTTGGTCGAGGCGACCGCCAGAGCCACTGCTTCCTCGTCGGCGCGCCGACCACCAAAGAAGGCAAGCGCCGGATCGAGGTCCTCTGCAAGACCAATAGTGGATTCGAGATCGCCGAAGAGGACCTCGTGCTCCGAGGCCCCGGCGAATTCTACGGCGTGCGCCAGGCCGGCCTGACCGATCTCCGCGTCGCCGACCTCATCCGCGACGCCCGCCTCCTCGATGCCGCCCGACGCGACGCCCAGGCCATCCTCGCCGAGGATCCGACTCTATCCGCACCGGAACACCGCCACCTGGCGCAGATCGCCCAGCAATTCACCGCGGGAAATGCGTGAAGCGAGTCTCCTTTCTTCGCCCAACCTGCCACGCGCACCCGACCGTCGGTTTACGCATCAATCCGGGGAACCCGGTTGACACCACATTGCTTCTTGATGAGCCTTCCGGCGGTGTGTCTCACTCCTCGCGCCGAACACCATCAACCGGGGCGCGCCATGCAGCAGGCTCAAGCAGCGTGGAATCGAAATGAGTCGCGACGCCATCTGGGAATGCGCTCGCGATCAGCGATCGGTGCGCTCGGGGCTCCGCTGTGGAGAGCACCAAGATATCGCCGCCCTTTCCGGAACCGGTGATCTTGGCACCAACTCGTCCCTGCGCGGTCCCGCAGGACCCAGCGGCTCTCTGGGCTCTCATTACCATATCGTCTATTGCCGAGTTAGAGACACCGGCACCTTTTAGGAGTGATTGGTATGCATTCATCAAGTCACCGACCCGTTCCCAATCGCTCAAGACGGTATTCATCACCAGGACGCTAATGCATCCCATGGCCTCGCAGCAGACCTCATGGAATGCGGATTCAAGGACGGGGGGCTTCGCCTCCATACCCATTTCGGGATTCAGGAGTATCTCGGGAAGCATGTCGCCAGCGTGAAGAAACATGGATCGTGCCAGACTCTCCATACCCACTTTCTTCATAACGTCCTGCTGAATGCGCTCGACCCTCGGTATGCTCTTCTCGTCGATGCGTCTCACCACGGTCTTCTCTCTGAGGACATCGCCTGTCTTGCCAGGATTTCCTGAATACAATATAGACACATTGTAAGTTGGGGGAGGTGGGTAACAGGGAATTCCCTCAATATTCTCGCTTGGATCAAACATGTATGAGGCAATCTTGGAAACTTGTCTCAGACCTTCTTGCCCCGTTCCGACATCGACTGGACGCCATCCCTGTCCTATGCGGTGTGGGAGACTTGATCGCCTCCCCGTGAAATAGATGATCGGGTGGCGTCCCCGTCGCCCCCAACACGCGGCGGTAATGCCAGCCCCACTTCCCCGGTTGTTGTGGAAGCAGTTCTCAATACTCCATCCGAGCAGCCTCGTCATGCTACACGGTGTGGGTTCCTTTAGGCCGTAGTGCGCGGCGAAGGCATCGACGTCGAGGTACAGATCCACGAGGCTTTGGGCAAGGCAGGCCGCCATGGCACCGCTCGAGTTCATGCCGCAAGCCACCGGGAAATCACTGTCAACCCCGAGGTGAAAGCCGGCATTCGCATAGGCGGGCAGGAGAAGCGGTCTGAGGGCGGTGTGAAAGAAGCTATTCAGCTTCGACTGTTCTTCCTCGCCAATCTCGCTGCGATAACCCTTTGCATCCTCGATCCGTGTCTTCTTTGAGGGCACCGCCGCATCGGGCGTGATGAATCTTCGGAAATATATGCCATTGATTTTTGGATCCGGCGTGACGTGGAGCCTGAGCCGCAACGGGAGAGGTAGATACACTGCCGGGTGGCCGTACATAACCGCGTGTTCACCGGAGAGAAATACGGCAGCCGGGGCACTGTAGATGCATGTTCCCGTCCCAACGGGGAAACTAAACTCAGCACCTTTCTTGCCGCCGATGCCAGGTTCCTGGCCTGTGGGCGGCCTCGGTTTCTTGCGAGGTCGAACCGTCATCCAGGCGGCGACTATTACCGCGATTGCCGGGATGGTGGCACACAGGATCGAGATCAGATGCTCTCCGCTCATCCTGGGTATCCTTTCTCTTTGGGGAGACGAAGACGCTCAGCATCCGGCGCGACAAGGGGCATGTCACTTCTTTCGGAACGTTGATGAAACACGCAACAGGGCTCCACGGTCTTGATGTAGGAAGACACGAACCCCGTACTGCATTGCGTACGGGCATGCTCCGTCCCCTCCCTAGATAAGCTCATCTGGAAGCATATGGAGATGCTCAGGTATTGTCAAGTCTGAGGATACCGACGGTGGCAGGCGTCTCGGCGCGGGAGGGGCAATGGCTGCGTTGGCGCAGAACGCTGCCGTGCGAAGTGATCGCAGCGGCACGTGGCACCTGGTTTCGGAGCGTCGTGAGCATCGGCCACGTCGGTTTCCGTTGGGGCTGCGGTTCGTGTACGCTGAGTTCTCAGGCAACACCGGGCGCACCGGCAACAGAGGAGCGGCGATATCCATGGGTTTGAGATTGCGGAGAAGTGGAACAGTGGCGATACTGTTGGTAGCGGTTATCGCGGCGGCGCCGTGCTATGGCGCAACGTCCGAGCGGCTACCCTACAACCATCCGGGCCTGGTGGTCGACCTCGGCGCTGGGCTGTGGGCACAACCGTTGCCCATGGACTTCGACGAGGATGGCGACCTCGATCTCGTTGTCGCGACGGCGGACACGCCATACAACGGCATCTATGTCTTCGAGAATCCGGGCGGCGACGCGAAATTTCCCGTGTTCAAGCCGGCGGTGCGCCTCGGCGATGCGTGCCACAACATGACGGTGTCGTACATCGACGGCGTGCCGCGCGTCGTCACGCCCGAGCAACTCCATCCGGATTTCCGTAAGGCCGGCATCGGCGCGCCGACGCCCATCGCCTACAAACCGACCTTCTATCTCGGGCGCGCCAAGCAGTGGAAGCTCTGCGACTACGACGGCGACGGCGTCACGGACCTCATCATCGGCGCGAGCGACTGGCGCGAGTACGGCTGGGATAATGCCTTCGACGAAAACGGCAAATGGCTCCACGGCCCGCTCCACGGCTACGTGTACTTCATGAAGAACACCGGCACGAACGATGCGCCCGCGTACGCCGAGGCCGTGCAGGTGCAGGCCGGCAACGGCCCGGTGGACGTCTACGGCTGCCCGTCGCCGAACCTCGCCGATTGGGACGGCGACGGCGATCTCGATCTCATGTGCGGCGAGTTCCTCGACCGCATCACGTATTTCGAGAACACCGGCAGCCGCACCGAGCCGCGTTACGCCGCCGGCCGGTTCCTGACGCGGAACGGCGAGCCGATTCGGATGGACCTCGAGATGCTCCAAGTCGTCGCACTCGATTGGGACGCCGACGGCGATGTCGACCTCATCGTGGGCCAAGAGGACGGGCGTGTGGCCCTCATGGACAACACCGGCGCCATCGAGGACGGCGTGCCGGTCTTCGACTTGCCGCGATTCTTCAAGCAGGAGGCCGACGCCGTCAAGATCGGCGCGCTCTGCACGCCTTTCGGTATCGATTGGGACGGCGACGGCGACGAGGACCTCATCGCGGGCGACACGGCCGGCTACCTCAACTTCGTCGAGAACCTCGATAACGGCGACACGCCGAAATGGGCCCCGCCCGTGTATCTCGAGGCGGCCGGAACCATCATTCGGATTCAGGCCGGGCCGAACGGCTCGATCCAAGGGCCGTGCGAGGCGAAGTGGGGCTACACGGTACCGAACGTGGCCGACTGGAATCACGACGGCCTGCCGGACATCGTCATCAACTCGATCTGGGGCGAGGTGCTCTGGTACGAGAATTCCGGCACGCGTACCGCGCCGAAACTCGAGGCGGCCAAACCCATCGAGGTCGAGTGGCCGGGCGATGCGCCGAAACCGGCCTGGTTCTGGTGGACGCCGAAGGGCAAGCAGCTCGTGACGCAGTGGCGGACGACGCCCGTGGTCGTCGATTGGAACGAGGACGGCCTCAACGACCTGGTCATGCTCGACCAGGAAGGCTACCTCGCTTTCTTCGAGCGGCGGCGCGTCGATGGCGCGCTACACCTCATGCCGGGCGCACGCGTGTTCACCGACGGCGACGGCCAGCCGCTCCAACTCAATTCCGGCAAGGCCGGCAAGAGCGGCCGGCGGAAACTCGCTATCGTCGATTGGGACGGCGACGGCCTGCGTGACTTGCTGGTCAACAGCAAGAGCATCGATTGGATGAAGAACGAGGGTGAAGTCGACGGACACTACACCTTCAAGGACATGGGAAGTCTCGACGAGCGCAAACTCGCCGGACACACTACGTGCCCGACCATCGTCGACTGGAACGCGGACGGCGTTCCGGATCTGCTCACCGGCGCCGAAGACGGGTTCCTCTACTACCTCCAGAACACGACGCGGTAAGATGTCGCGAGGGAATCGGCAGCGGATCGACCGCGGGAGGCGTTATCGTCGGCCCCACTTGACGACTTCGACACGGACGGGCACGACGCCATCCTGGATCATCTTGAGCTTGCGCGCCGCCCCCTGGGATAGATCGATGATCCGCTCTCCCTTGAAGGGCCCGCGGTCGTTGATGCGGACCTTGACGGTCTTGCCGTTGTTGAGGTTCTTGACCTTGACAACCGTCCCGAACGGATATGATCGGTGGGCCGCTGTCATCTCGTTGGGCTTGAACTTTTCCCCCGAGGCCGTCGGCCGGCCCTTGTACTGGTCGCCGTACCAGGTGGCCTTGCCAAACTCGACGTTCTTCGAACCGCCTCCGCACCCGGTAAGGGCGAAAACGAAAAGGAGCGCAACCACCGTTGCGCTCCCAATCTCTATGTAAACGGGTCTCCGGCATTGTGATGCGGGACCCTGTTGTCCCCAAGATTGCACCAGTGCCTCTCCGGTTGTTACGGCAGGTACTTGCTGATGCGCTCGGCCACCTGAGCCACAACCTCAGGCCTCCGGTAGTCGCCCTGCTCGATACGTTGCCGGGCCGCTTCCACCTTCTCGGAACGGACCTCGCTGAGCGTCTCCGTCTCCTGCAGCACCTGAGCGATTCGCGCAGCCGCCTGCGCCTCACTGCTGATGACGAGGTTATCCGTGACCTTTTCGCGTGGGGGTGCTTCGCGGCCGCTCCCGGCCCGCATCCGTTCCGGTCGGTCTGGCTTTGGCTCTGGTATTCCGCCAAGTCCTTGTACACCAACCATTTCCGTTCTCCTGACCGATCGGCCACTCCGATCGATCCTGCCCTTGCAACCCGCTTTATCGGCAGGTTCCCTCGAAAACTTTAGGGCTCAACGACGAAAGCATCGAGGACTGTTCCCCATGCATGGCGCAGGGCCGCCTTGACACCTTCCGAGTCGCTGGATTGGCGTGATCGTGGCACAGAAGTCCCCTTTGGTTCAACTCACGGCGCGAGCCACCATTCCACAAATGAGTGATAGGACTAAATCGCCGAATCGCTTTTGGGTCCATTCAATCCGCTGGCCGGCATAGCCGGCTTCCGCCCAAGCAAGCGTGAGGCGCATCCCTGTTTTGCCCTTTCAGGGCGGCAGGAGATCTCGCAACTCGTTTATTCCCAGGGCGTTGCCCTGGGCTAGAATCTTGCGACCCTTCGGGCCGTCCGTCTGGGGCATACCGCAGTCCTGACCGCCTGCTCCTGGTTGCGGGGCACATTCGTCTTCCTCGGTTTTGGTCTCGGCTTCCTCCAGTCGCAGAGGGCGATGCGAGCCAGGTAGCCTACGCCTACGGCTATGGGGCCGTATTGACCCCATTGACCGGATTGACGACGGCGCGTCTATCCATTTTGGGGCCGCTCCGCGACGGTGTACAATGCGCTGGGCGGAACGTGCGGCGTGGTGGGCCGCGGCGTGGGATACTCCAGCCGTTGCCGGCTCATGGGCCACCGGTGTAGCCAGGAGGAGTTGCCATGATGGGGTGTATCGTCGTTTTCTTGGGCATCGTCGCGGAGCTAGCGCCTGTCGCCGTGGGCGCGGAGGCTGATCGGCCGTGTTACGGCGTGCTGGTGGTTGAGGCGGTCGGCGCCGATGGCTATGTGTCAGCGGATATGGACCTCGCGTCGATCCAGGAGGCGCTGGATCTGGCGTATCTCTCGACGCGAGTCGAGCCGCCGAAGGCCTTCCTCGAATCGCCGCAAGGCCTGACGCCACTCGCGATTCAATGGGACGGCATCGGCGCGGAAGTCCGGCATATCACCTTCGTGCTGCCGCAAGGCACGGCGTTGCCGGCGCGTGTGCGCGTGTACTTCCTCGGTAACGCGCCGGAGGGCGACGCCGCGCCTGTCGAAACGGCGTTGTCGGCTCGCGAGGAGGACGGGAAGATCATTGTGAACAACGGCTTCGTCGAGGTGGTTCACGATCCCGCCGTCCAGGCTGGATTGCCTGCGCAGGTGAAGTTTCTGGTTTCCGGCAAGACGCTCGACGGGTACGTGTTCAACGACCGCGTGTATGAGAAGGATCGGGGCGGCTTCTTTCTGCGGTTGGATCCCAAGGCCAAGGTGCGTCTCGTGCGGAACGGCGCGATCGAGGTCGTCGTCGAGACGTCCGCCCGCTACGTGCAAGGCGAGACCGCGCCGTCGTCCAAGCCGCGCGCGACGTATCGCTTCCACTACCGCGCCGGCAGTCCGGCCATCGAGGTTACCGCGCACTGCGAACAGGATGATCTGCTCTCGTGGCACGAATTGCACCTGATCGAGTGGAATTTCCCCGAGCGTCCGTTGCGCGACTGGGCGACGGGCGCGCCGAAAGCGTCCGGCGCCTTCGAGGAGGACAAGGTCACCATGTCGGGGTCGCAGTGGGCCTGTCTCTCGGACGGGCAGCACGTCGTCGGCGTGGCCGGCGGCGGCCCGAAACTGTACTCGGGCGACGGTTACGGCAGCTACGTCCACGGGCCGTGGATCTCGTGGCACGGCAAGGAGCGCGATCTCAGCTGCACGGTTTGGCTCGATGCCCAGCCGGAGACCATCGATCGCCTCGCCGCACACTCGAGTGGCGCGTCGCAGGTCAACGTCACGACGCCGGTGCTCGAGGAGACGCGGCGTGAGGTGGCGGCGCGTATTGACGCGCTCGAGAAGGGCCACCTGCGCGGCGCGCATGCGTGGTGGCTCAGCGCGACGGATCGCCTCGCCACGCAACCGGACACGCTCGGGGCGGCCTTGGCCGAATTGCGACTTCAGCATGAATGGCTTAGGCGCGAGCCGGCGGCCGCAGCCGACGAGGTGATCGCGCGTGTCGCCGAATCCTCGGGGAACCTCGTGAAGGACACCGGCGAAATCCTCCTGGTGATGGGCGGCCCCGCCGACGGCTATCCGCTGGCCGGCCTGTTCTCGACGTCGAGCGAGCGCGAACTCCTCGCGGGCGGCTCCTTGCCGCTGTGGACCCTGGCCGTCGAGGACGCTGCCGGCACGGCGTTCGATTGGGGCGCAGCGTCGGACGTGTTTACGGCGCAGTGCCGCGACGAGGGTGCCAAGATCATCCTGACGTGGCAAGGCCATGATGCGGCGGCCGGCCTCGGTGTCGAGGTCGAGATGGAGGTGGCGGGCGCTTCCGCATCGTTCACGTGTACTGTCAAGAACGAATCCAACGCGCTCACGGTCATGAGGCTGCGATTTCCACAAGTGGCCATGGGCCCCATCGGCCCGGATGCCGGCGATGACGCGTTTGTGACGCCGAAGGTGTCCGGCACGCTCGTCAAGGCGCCGCTCGTCAATGGTCTGTCGAGCGATACGATCTACCCGAGCGGCTGGGGGAGTATGCAACTCGTTGCCCACTACGACGCCGACGCCGGACTTTACCTCGCGGCGCACGATCCTGCTGCCAGCCTCAAACGCCTCGACGCCCGCTGCGGCGCCGGTAGTGATCGTATCGACGCCTTCATCGAGTGGCCCGCACCGGATGCCTCGCGCATGGGCAACGACATCGAACCGTCGGGGCGCGTGGTCTTGACGGCCTTCACGGGGGACTGGTTCGACGTGGCGCAATTGTATCGCCGCTGGGCCGAGGCCGAGGCGGCGTGGTGGCCGTATCGCGGCGAGTGGGGCCGGCCGGACACGGCGGATTGGGTGAAGGACCTCTGCGTGTGGGCGCTCGACAACGGTTTCGCGAAGGACATGGTGCCCCGCGTCAAACACTTCGCCGAGTTCATGGGCGTGCCGACGGCCGTCCACTGGTACTCGTGGCACGAGATTCCCTTTGACGACGATTATCCGCATTACTTCCCGGTGAAGGACGGCTTCGCCGACGGTGTCGCCGAGTTGCAGGAGGCCGGCGTCCGCGTCATGCCGTATATCAACGGCCGCCTCTGGGATTCGGATACCGACGACTTCGAGTCGGCGGCCTTGCCGGGCGCGACGAAGCAGCGTAACGGCGAGTATTACGTCGAAGTCTACGGCTCGGGCCAGAATCTCGTGCCGATGTGCCCGACGCAGCAGGTCTGGCAGGACAAGGTCGAGGAAATCGTCCTGCGGCTGATGTCGCCGGAGTGCAACGTCGACGGCGTGTACATCGACCAGGTGGCGGCGGCCCAGCCGCGCGAGTGTTTCGACGCCGGCCACGGGCATCCGCTGTGCGGCGGCCATTGGTGGACGACCGACGGCTATTGGCCGATGCTAACGAAGCTCAACGCGATGATCGACGAGCGCTATCCGGAGAAGTTTCTCACCACCGAGTGCAACGCCGAACCGTACACGCACGTCTTCGACGGCTACCTCACGTGGCATTTCCAATACAACGACGCCATACCGCTCTTCGCGGCGATCTATGCCGGCAAGATCATGACGTTCTCGCGCGCCTTCAACGGCAACGATCAGCAGGCGCATCGCATGAAGATCGGCCAGGCCTTCGCGTGGGGCGAACAGCTCGGCTGGATCAGTCCGGCCATCGTCGACGAGCAGCCGGTTACGGCCGGGTTCTTGCGCCGGTGCGCCCGCATACGATACAAGTTGCTGCCGTACCTCGCGCGCGGCTACATGGCGCGACCGCCGCAGGTGGTCGGCGACATTCCGGACGTCACGGCCGATTGGGCCTGGTCAGGCGCGTGGCCGGTGACGACGTCGGTGCTCCAGCGCGGCGCGTGGCGCGCGGAGGATGGCTCGACGGCCTTCGTGTTCGCGAATGTCACCGAGGATGCGCGGGCCTTCACGTGGAACCTCGATCCGGGTCGCTACGATCTGCCGGCCGGTGAGCTCAAGCAGAAGATGTTCAGCGAAGACGCCGAAACGGATTGGTTGCCGGTCGAGGCGCCGTTTGCACAGCCGATCGCGCTCGGGCCGCTCGAGGTGAAAGCGTTTGTGATTCGGTGATTGTCGGAAAACGGGGACTAGACAACGGGGACAGACAGCCCTCCTCGAAGACTCGGAGGGAGTCAGTCCCCGTTTTCCGGACGAATGAGGAGAGGACTCGATCATGAATGCAGCTTGTATCGTCGGCGCACTCGTTCTTGCGGCGGCCTCCGCCGATGGCAAAGTCGATTGGCTGGTGACACGCGTCGAGACGCCGGCATCTGTCGAGCAGCCCTCCGCGCGTGAATTGGTCTTGACCAACGGCCTCGTGCGCCGAACGTTTCGGATCGTACCGAACGCCGCCACAATCGACTACGAGAACCTGTCCGCCGGCGTGAGCGTGCTACGCGGCGTGAAGCCGGAGGCGATCATCGAGATCGACGGCACGCGATTCGAGGTCGGAGGCCTGAACGGCCAGCCGGATTATGCCTATCTCGATCCGGCATGGCTCGATGCGATGACGAGTGCGCCGGACGCCTTTCAGTTCATCGGCTACGAGGCCGGCACGCCGGAGGCGCGCTACGCGTGGCAGCCCAAGCGCCATGCGCCGGAGACGCCGTGGCCGCCGAAAGGCATATCGCTCCGTCTCGATTTCGCGCCGCCAGAGCGTGCGTCGCAGTACGCCGGCATCGTGGTATCCGTTCATTACGAGCTGTACGAAGGCATGCCGGTGCTCTGCAAATGGGTGACGGTGCGCAACGGCAGCGCGCGCGCGGTGATCGTCAATACGCTCGAAACCGAGATCCTGGCCGTTACGGAACACCAGAAGGATCGCCTTCACGTCGAGAGCGACTACGCCTTCTGCGGCGTGAACACGACCCATTGGGGGCCGGACGCCGAGTACCTCACGCAGGTCGACTACACGTATCAGTCGCCCGTCCTCATGACGAGCACGTATCCGCTTGGCCCCGGCGTCGAGATCGCGCCGGGCGGCGCGTTTGCCTCGTTCCGCACCTATGAACTGCTCCACGATAGCGATGATCGCGAGCGCCGGGGCCTCGCGCGCCGGCGCATGATGCGCGCGCTCGCGCCGCAGGCAACCGAAAACCCGATCCTCATGCACGTGCGGAACTCGGACTCGGAATCGATCCGGCGCGCCGTCGATCAATGCGCCGAGGTCGGATTCGAAATGATCATCGTCACGTTCTGGAGCGGTTTCGACATCGAGAGCGAAGATCCCGAGTACATCGCGCGGATCAAGGCGGACGCCGAGTACGCCCACGCCAAGGGTGTCGAGCTGGGCGGCTACACGCTCACGTGCGCGTCGCGCGACGTCGGTCCCGAGAACAACTGTATCAATCCGGACACCGGCGAACCAGGCAGCAAGTTCGGCCAGAGCGCGTGTCTGGCAAGCGCATGGTCGGACGGGTATTTCGATCGCGTGTTCCGTTTCGTCGATGCCACCGCGCTCGACGTCATCGAGACGGACGGCCCGTATCACGGCGACGTCTGCGCGTCGACGGCGCACGCCCATCATCGCGGCCTCGAGGATTCGCAGGTGGCCCAGTGGCGACGCTACGCCGAGTTTTGCCGCGAGTGCCGCGCGCGCGGCGTGTACATCCACTCGCCGGATAACTACTACCTGTGCGGATCGAACAAGTGCGCCATGGGCTATCGCGAGACCAACTGGAGCCTGCCTCGCGAGCGGCAGACCCTCATCGCGCGGCAGAACATCTACGATGGCACCTTCGAGAAGACGCCGAGCATGGGCTGGATGTTCGTGCCGCTCGTCGAGTATCACGGCGGCGGCGCCGAGGCGACACTCGAGCCGCTGTCCGAACATCTCGACGCGTACGAGTGGCACCTGGCCAACAACTTCGGCGCGGGCGTGCAGGCGTGCTATCGCGGCCCGAGGCTCTACGACACCGACGAGACGAAGGCGCTCGTCAAGAAGTGGGTGGATTTCTACAAGCGCCACCGCGCCATCCTCGATTCGGACATCATCCACGTCCGCCGCGCCGATGGCCGCCGCGCCGATGGCCTCCTCCACGTCAATCCGTGGCTCGACGAGAAAGGCCTCGCGATGGTGTACAACCCGACGCCGGAGGCCGTGTCGACGGATCTCGAGTTGCCGCTCTACTACACCGGCCTGGCCGAATCCGCCCAGATCGCCGAGCGTGACAGCGCGCCGACGACCTACGCGTTGGATCGCGAATACCGCGTGCGCGTGCCGCTCGAGATGGCGCCGAAGAGCATCACGTGGTTTACCATCAAGTAGGTTACGGCGCTACGGGAGGCGTAACGGAGGTCCCCGGGCCGGGTTTCTGCGGATCGTTGGGTCGCGGTTCCTGCACCCGCAACCCGCGGCCGCCTCGGCCAACTTGCGGCCCAAGGCCTTGCTTCTGCGGCGGGCCGTCGAGGGCAGCGTCGGGTCCGGCCTCATCTGCGGACACGGGGCCACCGCGCAATCCACCCTTCCCATACGCGGCGCGGACGCGCGCGTGGTTGACCAGCCGCCGCATGTCATTCTCAAAATCGCCCGCAATGAGATAGAGCTTGGCGCGTTGCCTGACGGCCAGGCCCTCGCCGGCGCGCTCCGTGACGTCCGCGCGCAATGTTGCCATGGCCTTGTCGCACTCGACGAGCTGTTTCAGCGCCTGCTCGATCGTGTCGTCCGCCGCCCCTGAGTTCACCTTCTCTTCAAGGTCTCGGACGAGTTGCATGCGCTTCTCCTTCATCTCGTCGATCTGTCCCTTCATCTCGTCGAACCGACGCATCATCAGCACCGTCTGTTCGTCGTTCAGATTGAGCTGCTTTGATAACCGCGCGATCATGACCGCCTCGACGACTTCGCGTGCATCGCGATCCATCCATTCCGGCCCGAGCGGGCCGCCTCGACCCGGCAGGTTCTGCATCGGACCGTTGTCGGGCGGCGGCCCGGCCGGCGCCGCATCCTGCGCCCACGCGCCCATGGCCACGCCCACCAGCAACACCGCCATCCATCGCCACGCGTTCATCGGTATCCCTCCTATCCGGCGCCGATCTCGGGCGCCGTCACGTCGACCACTCGCGCTGTACATAGTCGCTCAGAAGCTCTTTCAAGGCTTGGGCCGCGGCCGCGTCCAGCGAACCGAGCGCCGCCTCGAGATCCTCGTTGGATTCCACCGCCAAAGCCAAGACGTCAAACCACTCGGCCTCCGCCAACACGGCCATCCAGTCCTCATCCTCCGAGCCGGTTTCATACCAACCGCTCTCGTCCAGTTCAGGCAGGATTTCGCCGGCGTCGGCGCGGCGTTCGAGTTCGGTTATCAGGACGCTATCGTCAAGCAGCGGAAGGGCCGACGCGGCAGCCATGTTGCCGGAAGGTTCCTGCGTCGCCTCGCGGCCGTACCGCAGCGCGGCGACAGCCACCACCAACGCCAGGATCGCCAGCGAGGCGGCCGGCACAAGTCGCGTCCGCCACGCCGAGCGTTGCCGCGCCGGCTCGGCCTCGATGGAGGCGAGCACGCGCGTCGCGAAGGCCGGATGCACCTCGGGCGCCGGCAAGTCACGGATGCACTCGGACAGGCCCTGCATGGCATCGAGACGCGCGCGACATTCGGGGCACGCCTCGATATGCCGCGCGATCCGTTCCGGATCCCGGCTCTCGCCGTCGATGTAGGCGGAAAGCTCGCCGACTACGTGTGAATCCTTCATAACTCCCTACCTCCCAGCGCCTCGACCTGCTCGCGGAGGCTATCGCGCGCGCGCGATAACCGGCTCCGTACCGTGCCTTTCCGGCAACCGCAAATCCGGGCGATGGCGTCGTAGTCGAGGCCCTGCAACTCGCGGAGGATAATCACCTCGCGATGCTCGGGCGACAACCGGGCGATGGCCTCCTCGATAACCGCCTCCGCCTCGCGCACCGCCGTCGCGCGATCCGGCCGGAACGCCTCGTCGTGGAGCCGATCGTCCGCGCCGAGGGCCTGGCCCTTGTCGCGACCGCGGCGGTCGGCGTCGCGCAACGCGTTGAGCGCGAGGTTCCGGGCGATGCCGAAGAGGAGCGTCGAGAACTTGGCCTTGGGTTTGAGTCGATCGAGGTGCCGGTATACGCGCACAAAACTGTCTTGGGCGATTTCCTCGGCATCCTGCCGAGAACCGACCATCCGCATACAGAAGTGAATGACCGGCGCCTCGTACCGGCGCACGAGTTCCGCGAAGGCGTTCCTATCGCCTTCGCGCGCCCGTGCCGCCAATTCCCAGTCCGTTCCTTCACTCATTCGCGTGATGGCCTCGCCTTCACTCGATTGAACCCCGTTTCCGGCATCGAGTTCCGTGTCGCCATAGTACCGTGCCGGCCAATGGGTTGTGAAGACGTGCAGGCAAGACGGCTGCATCCCAATCCTGCTCCGGGCGGCGATTTCACCTGGCACCTCGTGTGGCTTGGCGTATCCGAGCCGCGAGTGCTCTCACCGGTCCACGTATCCTGCTCTCGCTGCTGAGCATACGCGAGAGACCTGCGCAGGAAGCCGCGGTTTTCAGCGCGGGATAGCCGTACGGATCTCTGGCCGTTCGCCTCGGCGGGAATGCCCAGCACGCGCGGAGCCTATTCCTTGCCACGCCAAGCCGCGGACAGGGAACGCTCCTTTGGGTGCCTTGTATCGACTCAGAACGGCGCGTATACTCTGCCCATTCCCTCAAGGTGGTTCAGGATGGAGAAGTCGGCGACACTGAAGTTGTCGGGATGGGGCCGGTATCCGGTGGAGGAGAGCATCGTCTACCGGCCGGAGCGCCGCGCCGCGATCGCGGAGATCCTCGGTGTCGGGCCCGAATCGGACTACATCGCGCGCGGTCTGGGCCGCAGTTACGGCGATACGGCCCTAAACAAGCACGGCGGCGTGATCGATCTGTCCCGCCTCAACCGGATGATCGCCTTCGACGCCGAAGAGGGCGTTCTTGAGTGCGAGGCCGGCACAAGCCTTGCCGAGATCATCGACACCTTCCTTCCGCGCGGCTATTTCCTCCCGGTAACGCCCGGCACAAAGTTCGTCACCGTCGGCGGCGCCATTGCCAATGACGTGCACGGCAAGAATCACCACCGCGACGGCGCCTTCGGCAATTTCGTCGTGGATTTCACGCTTCTGACGGCGTCGGGCGAGGTCCTCCCGTGTTCGCCGACGCAGAACGCGGACGTGTTCCACGCGACCATCGGCGGCATCGGGCTGACGGGCCTGATCCTGACGGCGCGGATCCGATTGCGGCGCGTCGAGACGGCTTACATCCGCGTTGACTACCGGCGGGCGCCGAATATCGAGGCGGCGTTGGCGGCTATGGCGGAATCGGACGCCCAGTATCAGTACTCGGTGGCGTGGATCGATTGCTTGGCGAAGGGTGCCCACCTCGGGCGCTCCGTGCTGATGTGGGGCAATCACGCGCGCTTGACGGGATTGGCCGGCGCGCCGGCGTTGGCAGCCAGTCCGCTGCGGCCCAAACAGGTCCATCCGAAGAGCGTTCCGGTGGATTTCCCCGGCTTTGTGCTGAATCCGTGGTCGATCCGGGCGTTCAACACCGTGTTTTATGCGGTTCACCGGGATACCGTCGGCGCGCTGGTCGACTATGACCGGTACTTCTACCCGCTGGACCGCATCCACCACTGGAACCGAATGTACGGTCGTGCCGGCTTCTGCCAGTTCCAGGCCACCTTGCCGAAATCGAGTGTTGCGACGTTGGTCGAGTTGCTCGAGCGGCTCAGCCGATCCTCGTGCGCGTCGTTTCTGGCGGTGCTCAAGTGTTTCGGCGACGAGGGGCCCGGCTACCTCTCGCATCCCATGCCGGGGTACACATTGGCGTTCGATATTCCGAATCGGCACGAACTCATCGGTTTCCTCGATGAACTCCATGTCCTCGTCTTGAACGGCGGCGGCCGGATCTACTTGGGCAAGGATGCGGCCGCCAAGGCGAACATGATTCCGGAGATGTATCCTCGGCTGGATGGATTCCGCGAGGTGTGTCGTCGGTTGGATCCGTACGGCCGGCTATCATCGTCGATGGCGCGGCGCTTGGCATTGGTTCACGATTGAGGAACGTCGCTATGGACACGGGCGAACAGGGCAGCGTGAAGGCCGTAGTCGTGCTCGGGGCATGCTCGACGATTGCCCGGGCCACGGCCGGCGAGTTCGCGCGCGACGGATATGCCGTCATCCTCGGCGATCCGGATACGGAGGAGATGGCGTGCGTGGCCGCCGATCTGCACACGCGGTACGATGTCCCCGTGCACGCCCTCGACTTCGACGCCCTCGACTTCGCTTCGCACGCGGAGTTCCTCGAGGCGTGTCGACGTGCCGTCGGCGGATTGCCGGAAGGCCTGCTTGTATTCTTCGGTTACATGCCCGAACAGGCGGCGACGCAGGCCGACTTCGCCCTGGCCCATCGCGTGATCGATCTGAACTTCACCGGCGTGGTCTCGATCCTGCACGTGTTTGCGGCGGCCTTCGAGGCCCGGCGCAGCGGCTTCATTGCCGCCCTGTCGTCCGTGGCCGGTGATCGCGGCCGGAAGACCAACTACACCTACGGCTCAGCCAAAGGCGGACTCACGGTGTTTCTATCCGGCCTGCGCAACCGCTTGCACGATGCCGGCGTCCAGGTGACCACGGTCAAACCCGGTTTTATGGATACCAAGATGACCTTCGGCATGAAGCTGCCGGCCCCGTTAGTGGCCTCGCCCGAGCAGGCGGGCAAAGACATCTTTGCGGCCGTCAAGAGGGGCAAGGATGTCGTCCATGTGCGTTGGTTCTGGCGTTATATCATGATGATCATCTGTCACATTCCCGAATGGCAGTTCAAGAAGATGAGTCTGTGACCGCGATCCGCGCGAGGTGAGGGTGTCCTTGTATCCACAAGCGATGATGATGAGACGAATCTGCATGAAGACGCGCGCCCGGATGAGGGGCGCGGCCATGGCGATGGGCCTGCTCGCCGTCCTCGGTGTTGTTGCGCCGGTGGCGGCCGAGCCCGCACCGGCGTTCGCGTTCGTGGACGCCTTCAGCGAGATGATCGCCCTGGACGCCGACGGCCAGCGCCTCCATGGCGTGTCGCTGATGCCGAAGCGTCTGGCGCGCGTCGATCACTACGGGCGCCTGATCGTGACGGAAGGCTACTTCGCGCTCGACGAAGTGGCCGACGGTCTTGCGGCCGCCTTTGCCAAGGCCCGTGGCCTCACCCTCGAGGCGGTGATCGAACCGGAGGCGGCGGATGGCGTCGAGTCCGTCGTGTTGGGTCTGGGCGGCGACGAGGCAAACCTGAGGCTCGTGCAGTCCAACGCCGCGCTGCGGCTTGAGGTGAGAACGGCCAAGGGCACCCAGTCCGTGACCGTGGGTGAGATTCCCACGCGCCAGGCCACGCACGTGATGGTGACGTGCGCCGGCGACGGGACCGCCTGCTACTTCAACGGCGAACGCATTCGCCAGGGCGAAGGCGTTGAGTGCGACTTCTCCGGCTGGAAGCCACAGCCGATAGCGATCGGCAGCGCTGTGGCCGGGCGGGGTTGGTGCGGCATCATCGAGCATGTGGCGCTGTATCCGGCCGCCCTCGACGGCGCGGAGTGCGCCGGATGTGCCCAGGCCTATCGGGAGCGCGTGGCACAGCGCGCGGCCGTGCCGCGCCTCAAGGTGCGCGCCCGGCTGACCGCCCGCTCGACGCCGCCGACGCTCGATGAACTCGCGCCGTACACGCAGGCCTTGGCCGTGTACGCGTACAAGGTGACGGAGGTCGTCGAGGGCTCGTACGATGGCGCAACGCTGTATGTCGCCCATTGGTGCATCCTCGATCGCACGGACCTGCCGTTCAGAGACGCACCGCTCGACACGGAGTACGTGTTGGCGCTCGAACCCTTCGAGGCGAATCCGCAACTCGAATCGGAGAATCTCTCGGACGAGGTCGTCGAGGACTTTTCAATACCGTTGTTTTACGACGCAGGAGGGCTGTCGGCGGGCTTCACGGAACGCGATTGCCGGTAGCCGGGCGGCGTCGGGCACTGAGAGACCATGGTATTCAGTTCACACCTCTTCCTGTTCTACTTCCTGCCGCTGGCGCTGGCCGGTTACTACGTGGCGCCACGGCGTCTCAAGCACCTTGTCCTCACCCTCTTCAGCTACCTTTTTTACGGATGGGCGAATCCGTACTTCATCGTGCTCATGCTCGCATCGACGCTCGTCGACTACCTGTGCGGCCTAGCCATCGGAGGCCACGGCGGCCTGGTGCCAAAGGATGCGCTGCGAAGCACGTTGCAGAAGCGCGCATTGACCGTCTCGATCTGCGCGAACCTCGGTTTGCTCGCTTTCTTCAAGTACTTCAACTTCGGCATCGACTCGTACAATAGCCTCATGCGCGCCGTCGGCCTCGGTGATCTCGAATGGGACACCTTCTTCCGCGTCACACTGCCACTCGGTATCAGCTTCTACACTTTCCAGTCGATGAGCTACACGATCGATGTTTACCGGGGCGACGCGCGCGCCATCCGGAGCTTCGTCGACTTTGCCTGCTACGTGAGCATGTTTCCCCAGCTCGTCGCCGGGCCCATCGTCCGATTCCACGAAGTGGCCGAACAACTCGTCACCCGCGCGCACACCCTTGAGAAGTTCGCGCGCGGCGTCGCGTTCATCTCCCTCGGCTTGGCCAAGAAGATCCTCGTCGCGAATGCCTGCGGCAAGGTCGCCGACGTCTGCTTTCATGCCGGGGCCGTTCAGGCCGTCGACGCGTGGTACGGCCTGTTCGGCTACGCGTTCCAGATCTACTTCGACTTCAGTGCGTACTCGGACATGGCCATCGGCCTTGGCCTCATGCTCGGCTTCGTGTTTCCGAAGAACTTTGACTCGCCCTACCGCTCGGAATCCATCACCGAGTTTTGGCGCCGGTGGCACTTGTCGCTCTCGTTCTGGTTGCGCGACTACCTGTACGTTCCCCTCGGCGGAAACCGGAAAGGGCCCGTCCGCACCTACGTCAACCTGGCTACGGTGATGCTCCTCGGCGGTCTCTGGCACGGCGCGGCCTGGAACTTCGCGATCTGGGGCGGCATCCACGGCGCCATGCTCGCCTTTGAGCGCATGCAAGGCAAGGATAGCTTCTATCGCCGCGCGCCGAGGCCGATCCGCATCGGGCTGACCTTCCTCATCGCGTGTATCGCCTGGGTATTCTTCCGGGCACCGGACCCGCCCTCGGCTTTCGCGTATATCCAGAACCTATTCGGCTACGGCGCGGCGCAGGAAGGAATGGAGCTGGTCAGCGGCATCATCTACCAACCGTACTACGCATTGACGATGATGCTGGCGGTCATCCTCACGTGGTGGGCGCCGCAGACCTGGGATTTCACGAGGCACCTAACGTGGTCCAAGGCGCTGTGGTGCGCGGCGATGCTGCTGTTATCGCTGGCCGTGCTGGCCACGCAAGCCTTCAACCCGTTCATCTATTTCATTTTCTAGGGAGTTTGCCGTGGCGTCGAAAGACCCTGAGAGGCCGATGAGCCGCGAGGAGATCGCAAAGCTCGAGGTCGGACACACCGACGTGACGCGTGGCGTGGCCGCATGTCTCGTCCTGCTGTTTCTGGCCCTCATCGTCGCCGTCCCGATCCGCGATCAACTCCGCGAGGCCACGCCCGTTTTCTTCCGGGCGGCCCATATCCTTCCGGCGGCGGGCGAGCTCGGCGAGGCCGCGCGCGAGGCGGGTGTGCTGGGCGGCGTGAAGGCCGTTAACGCGCGCATGTTGCGCGATATCCACCAATTCGAGGACGCCATCGAGGATGAGTCGCCTCTCTCGAATGCCCTCATCCCGCCCATGCAGAGCGTCCTCATGGCGCGGCTTGGCGCGAGCAACGAGAACGCCTATCGTGGCCGCGACGGCTGGCTGTTCTTCCGTCCCGGGGTGGACTATCTTACCGGGCCCGGCTTCCTTGAGCCGCGCACTCTCCGCACACGTGCCCGCATGGGCGATGAATGGAATCCGCCGCCACAGCCGGATCCCGTCGAGGCTATCGTGGCCTTTCGCGATCAGCTCAGTCGATTCGGCGTCGAGTTGCTTCTCATGCCGGCGCCGGTCAAGCCCATGATCTACGCCGAGAAGCTCACGCGCCGATACGGCGACGGCCACCGCGTTCTCCAGAATCCGTCTTATGGCCCCTTCCTGGCGCGCTTGCGCGAATGCGGTGTTCGATGCTGCGATGTCAGCGCCGCGCTGATGCTCGCCAAGGAACGCGGCGAAGGCGACCTCTTCCTCGCGACGGATACGCACTGGACGCCCAAAGGCCTGGCGGTCGCCGCCCAGACCCTGGCCAACTCCATACGCAATGAAAAGGTCCTGCCCGAACGCGCGGCCACCGCGTACACGCGCATGGCAAAAGAGGTGGAGAATCTGGGCGATATCGCGCGCATGCTCAAATTGCCGGAAGATCAGCAATTCTACGCGCCGGAATGCGTCGAGGTCGCCGAGATTCGCCATCCGGACGGCCAGCTCTGGACGCCCGTCGAGGACGCCGACGTTCTCCTCCTCGGCGACAGCTTTGCGAACATCTACGCCTTCGACGGCATGGGCTGGGGCGAACATGCAGGCCTGGCAGCGCAACTCAGCGCGGAACTCGAGCGGCCGGTCGACGCGATTTGCATCAATGATAGTGGCGCCTTCGCGACACGGCGTGAGCTCAGTCGCGAATTGGCCCGCGGCCGCAACCGGCTTGCCGGCAAGAAACTCGTCGTCTGGGAGTTCGCCATGCGCGAGTTGGCCGTGGGCGACTGGAAGACCGATATCGAGCTGACCCTTGGCGCGGCCGTTGCCGAGGGGGCGCAGCATCTGCGCGTCCAGGGCCGCATCGCGGCCCTCACGCGGCCGCCCAAGCCGGGTGACGTGCCGTACAAGGACTGCCTCGTGGCACTCCATCTTGTAGATCTCGAATCGGCCGAGGCCGAATCCGTGTCTGGCGAGGCCGTCGCCTTCGTCTGGGGCATGCGCGACCACCGCTGGACGGCGGCCGCGCACTATCGCGTTGGTGACACGATGGCCTTCGAACTGACGCCTTGGGACGAAGTCGAGCCCGAGTTGGGTGGCTACAACCGTGTCGAGCTTGATGACGACGCGCTGTTGCGGCTCGATACCTACTGGGCGGCCGTGCCGGACATCGAGCCGGAGCGCCCGTCCGAACCGGACGTGTCTCTCCAGCCGGAGAAGGCGGAGCCAGCACAGGCACCCAACCAGGTGACGGATCCCTTTCTGGTGCAACTGGCGGAGTATGCGTCAGGCCTCGAGGCTAAGGGCGCCAACGTCCTGCGCGGACGCGACGGTTGGCTCTTCTTCGGCCCGGAACTCCGGAGCCTTTCGGTCGGGCCTTTCTGGGGCGAGGCGGCGCCCGCGGTAAGCCGCGCGCGCAATGCCGAAGAGGCCGATCCCCTCGCGGCGATTCTGGATTTTCACCGCCAATTGTCGGCCGCCGGCATCGAACTGCTCCTCGTGCCGGTGCCGGCCAAGGCGGCCGTGTATCCGGATGGTCTGCCGGATGGGGATCCCTTCGCGGAGACCGGCCCGCGCCGCCTGGACGCCTATCAGCAGGCCTTCTTCGGCGTGTTGGCCGAACAGGACATCGAGGTGCTCGACATCGAGCCGGTGTTCCTGGATCATCGCGCGGATGCCGAAGGCCCGGTGTTCTGTCGCCACGATTCGCACTGGTCCGGGCGCGGTTGCGCCGTAGCGGCCGAGGCCATCGCCGCGCGCATCGGCGATCCCGCCTGGCGCGAGGAGGGGCCGAAGCGCGCCTTCGCCGCCGAGACGCGCGATGTCTCCATCACCGGCGACCTGGCGCGATTCCTCGGCGAGGATCCCCCGCCGCTGGAAACACTCCCGCTGACCTTCGTGTCGGAAGCCGGAACCGAAAGCAAGCCCGTGGAGTCGTGGCGCGAAAGTCCGATTCTGCTCCTCGGCGATAGTCACTGCCTCGTGTTCAGCGCCGGCGGTGACATGCACGCGCGCAGCGCCGGCCTGCCGGAACACCTCGCCCTGCGACTGGGGTTCGCCACCGACGTCGTCGCCGTGCGCGGATCCGGTGCCACGCCGGCCCGCATCAATCTGCTCCGGCGCCGCGACAACCTCGAGGGCAAGCATCTCGTGGTCTGGTGCTTCTCGATTCGCGAATTCACGGAAGCGCCCGGCGGCTGGCGCCTACTCCCGGTGATCCAGGAGCCCAAGCCGTAGTCACGCGGCGCGGGCGGCAAAGGGGGGCATGTCGATGGACCGTGTAGACACGATGGATACGATGGACCGATGGAGTGATCGCGCCAAATGCCCATTTTGTCCCTGAAGTCCATAGCATCTGTCGCTCGGCCGAGGCCATCAGGTTGAACGGCCGCCTTCTGTGTCATCGCCGGGTGGCGCGGGCGCGGACTCGGGGGCCGGCGGCTGGCCCTCTGCGGGAGCCGGTGCGGCCATCTCGGGCCAAGGAGTCCCCTTCCTCTTGACGACGCGTTCCTTGGGTCGGCCGGTTTGCCACTGCCGGAACGGCATCTTGATCTCGCAGACGCTTCCGTCGTCCAACTCGACTTTCCAGAAGTGATTGTAAAAGAACTCCTCGGAAGCGTGAGCCTGTGTGGTGGTCTTCGAGTGGTCGTAGAGTCGATACACGTCGACCAGTTGGCCTTCCCAGGTTTGGAACCGAGCCATCCGCGGCTTCGCGAGGAATTGCCAGCCGGCTCCTGCGATGATCACCGCCACCACGATCCCGATCACCTTCTGTACGGTCTTGTTCATTCCATCCTCCTTGAATCATCGCCGCGTGTCCGGCCATGCGGCCTCAGCGCGTTGCGTTGCGGCAGTGGTTTTCGAGCCATGCACACACCGCGGCCGGCACACCCTCATGGCCGCCCTCGAAAATCGTCAGACGCGATGGTCCAGCGTACCGGCGGAGGTAGATCTGCCTCCCGAACGAAGCATCCTGCTCCTCGTCTGTCGCCAGCGGCTTCCCGTCGGACAGTGTCCGAAGCTCGTTCTCAGTGACCCCCGGCGCGCCGAGGGCCTTCGCGATAGCATTGAACGCGTCGATGGAGTGATGAATGGGCACGGAGCCCGTGTGTCCGTCGTGAATACCCGTGGCGATATCGATGGGGAGATTCTTTGCTGCGGCCATGTGATGTACGGGCGATCGGTACCGGAGTTCGGCATCCACCGCTTTGGATGTGCCCGGCGCACCGCCCACGGTGGCCTCGATATCCATGCAGTATTTCGATCCGGCCGCCTTGGACTCGGCATGCCACGCGGCCAGGTCGCTGATACCGCACGACGCCGACGCGGCCGCCCAAAGACCGGGCACGTGCGCCGCCATGACCATGGCCATGTGGCCTCCGCCCGAGGCGCCCGCCACGAAGACGCGATCCTTGTCCACGGCATAGCGCTCGCAGGCGAGGGCAACGGCATCGACGATATCCTGCCGCGCCTTGGGCGAGGCGCAGGCGTCCGGCGTGCAGTTCGGCCCGCGGAAGTCCGGCTGGAGCACATGCCAGCCTCGGCGGGTCGCCTCGGCCACCCAATCGGACAGATCGTAGGTGTGGTAGCCGTGACTCCATGGATGGAGTAGGACAAGCATGGGCTGAGGCCCCGGCTTGTCCGAGGCGACGAAGCCACAGGGCTGATCCGTGCCGTCTATCGAGCTCCGCACCTCGATCGTCACGCTCTCGGCCGATGCGCCAAGTCCCCATACTAGAACCGGTAACACGACACCCATCATTTCCTAGGTCTCCCGACGGCAGGAAGGCTCGTCAACCGACGCCCTCGCGGCTCGACGCCACTGGACGACGCCTACGACGACGGTGGTGAACCGGACGATGAGGAGCCCGCCGGCGGCAGCCCACAGGCTCCGCAGACGTTCCGGATCGCAGGCATAAGCGCCCGCGAGTACCACCGCATACAGGATCGCGCGGCCGGCTGTCAACTGGTAACCGAGCGCGGCGGCCTTGTTCGGCGAAATCGACGCGAGTTTTCCCATAGCCCGGGTGCTGAACCAAAACGCGAGCACGCCCGCAGCCCCGCCAAGGAACACGCTGCCGCCGGCGCGCGCATCGCACGCGCCCACGCCGAGGCCGGCCACCGCCGTAGCCACCAGCGAGGTTCGGACCACCGCTTTCCGAAAGCGCTGCGCTGCCACCATGGGGATTCCTTCACGTGGCCCGCCGACCTGCGGGCGGGACTACAGTCTCCGCAGCAGTTTATAGGCGATGTACAGCCCCGCGGCCAGTCCCAACAGAACGACGCCGGCCAGCACAACGCCCTGGCCGCCCACAAGGCGATCCAGGTAGAGTCCCGCGGCGACGCCGGCCACGACCCCGCCGCCCACCGTGAGGCCGAGTTGGCTCGCCAGGCCAAGGATCAAGAACGGGTTCCCGCGCAGCGGCGAGGAATGCCCGGCGGGATCGTTACGGCGCGGCGGCTCCTTGTGTGCCATGGATGGGCGTCCATCTACGGTACGTCGATCCGGAGTGTCTGCGGTTGTCCGTTCCGGAGTACCACGACATCGAAGTGACGCTGGTTCTGGAACCGGGTGCCCAGATCGAACACGGTGGCCATGCTGTCGATAGGCACCCCGTTGACGCTGCTGATGACATCGCCATCCCGGAGGCCCACCATCCCGGCGTACGGGATCTGGCTGATGGCGTCGGCGGTCACGCCGGCCACGGCCCCGCTCGAATCGCGGTACAGCCGCGGCCGGTGCCGCGCCATCAGTTCCATGGCCTCCGGTACTGGAACCTGGATCAGGTCGCCCTGGTTGGCGCCCGCGCGCGAGGCGCCCGCCTGGAGCCCTCGGGGCACAGCCGGCCTCGAAGCGGGCCCCGCGGTAGCGGCGGCCTCCTGCGCGTGCGAGGCATCGCCTTGAAGCTGTGCCTCCAGCACTTCCTTCTCCAACAAGGTTTCCGGGAAACACAACGCGCAGGGGTCGTACCCTCGACTCTCCGCCTCGGCGCGCGTCAGCACCTTCTGCGTCTTGTCGAGATGGCGGCACCCATACTTGTGGAAATGCGCCCCGTTCTTCGTAATGAACACCGTCTCTTGCCCGTTCTCATCGGCCGGGGCCGCCGCCGGCGTAGAACCCGGAAGCTCGGGCGTCGCCTCTTCGGCCTCCTGCCGCTTCCGAAAATCCCACGGCGCCAAGGGCGCCGGGTCCACCCACAGGCCTACATGGGCCTCCATCGCATCCGCGTTGAGTCGTTTCAACAGGATATCGTTGGGGGCCACGAGCGGATACCACCAAGCCATGCCTTCCGCCACAAGGACGTGGTTCAGCACACGCCCATCTTCGAGCACCACATTGGCGTAAAGCGCACCCGCTTCGTCTTGCTTGAGCATTTCTTCGGGGTCCGCCCCCGGCTCGCCCACGGTCGCCAACCACCGCTTGGCCACCAGCGCCTGCGACGCGGGGGCGTTCACCACGGCTTCCTCGTTCGGGTTGACAAGCTGAACCACCACACTCGTGCCCAGCACCAGCTCGCTCACAAACGCCTTGGCTTCAGGTCCGAACGCTTGGGCCGGTTCAGGACAGTCCACACCGTAGAGATGAACGAACTCCGCCACGTCGTCCCGGATGACGCTGAGCATATCGCCGTCCACGACCGCCAACACGCGGCCCGTGAACTGCTCTGCCGGCACCATACCGCACACCAACAACGCGGCCATCATACCGACGCAGGCACGTCTTCGCATACTCGAACCTCCTCGCTCGGCAAGCGATGAACCTCGCCGCCGAGTATAGCACAGAAACCCGCGACGCGGGCCGCGTCGGGATGCGCCCACAGCATTCGGTGATGAGGGAAGCGCATGCGCTGAGGGCGCGGTGATCACCGTGGGCGCGGTCTGAGGGCTTCGGGCCAGCCTTGGGGCGGGATCGCCAGCAAACCTGGTTGCGGAACCCCTCACGGGGTATAATGCGCCTTAATCAGAGATTCAGGGAAAAGGAGTTCTGCTCACATGAAGACCACGTGGCGGTTCGGCATGGTGTTGGCATGGGCGGTTGGGATGTGGGGCGGCATGGCGCTGGCTGACGAACCCGCGAAGGAGATGAACGGGCTTCCGTTGGTGTTCGAGGACTCGTTCGATGGCGGTCTCGATGCGTGGGTGGCCACGGATGAGAATGCCTGGGAAATCGTCGAGGAAGACGGCAACAAGGTGCTCGGCCTCGTCCGCGGCAGCAACTACGAGCCGCCGGTGCGGTCGCCGCTGAACATCATCCGCGTCAAGGACCTCGAGGTAACGGATTTTGTGCTCGAAGCGCGACTGAAGCAGACCGGGCGAGAATACGGGCATCGCGACTTGTGTGTCTTCTTCGGTTACAACGATCCATCGCATTTCTACTACGTGCACATGGCCACGAAGGCCGACGATCACGCCAACTCGATCTTCATCGTCAATGGCGAGCCGCGCCTGTCCATTGCCAAGGAGCGTACAAATGGGACGGACTGGGGAACGGGCTACCACACCGTCCGCGTCCAGCGCGATACCGTGTCCGGAACGGTCCAGGTCTTCTTCGACGACATGGAGAAGCCGATTATGGTGGCGGAGGACAAGACGTTCGCGTCGGGCGGTATCGGCTTGGGTTCGTTTGACGACGTGGGCCAGTTCGACGGCGTGCGTCTCTGGGGGAAGAAGAAGGAATAGCGGCCTGCCTACTCGTCCTCTTCAGGCACTTCGGCGGTATCGAGGCGGGGCGCGGCGCTGGCGAGAGGTGCCTCGGTGGGAAATGCGAACTCGAGTTGCTGGCGCCGGATGAATCCGTAGCGTTTGAGCAGGCGCAGGGTCTGGAGCGTCGGCGAGGCGTAGTTTCCCGTGGCGCTGATCCGGTCGAGGACATCCTGGAGGATAACGGGGAACTCGATGACGTGATCGATGCCGAGCGCCTCGATGAGTTGGATGGCTCGCTGCCGGTTATCCGTCGACGCCGGCAGCTCCGAGATGACCAGAATCGTCACGAACTCGCGTGTGCCGAAGACCTCGGCCGCGAAGGCGAGGGCCTCCTCGGCGGCAAACTGGCCGAGGACGGGACTCGATTCGATGACGGAAGGATAGAACCGGTCGGCGTGCCACGCGCGGACTTCCACCACGGCACGCGGAATCCGAGGCAGGTCCTCCGGGCGCAGGAGCAAGCGGTCGACCTGAGCATCGCCGGCCGAGGCGCGCGCATTCTTCACGAAGAGTTGGATGCGAGGATCGGGGAATCGCGCAAGGGCGGCGTCGTGCTGCCAGTTCGTCAGTACGTGAAACAGATTGAGCTCGAAGAACTCTCGCACGACCTGGAGGTTGACGTCACTCACGACTGCCTCCCTCTACTCTTCTGAATCGTCCAGTTCGGCCAAGGCTTGGCCAAGCTTGTGATCGGGCAGGCGCCGCAGGATCCGGCGGCCAAGCTCGCGCGCCGCCACAAGGTCGCCGAGGCGCTGGAGGCACAGGCCCCACTTCGCCCGGATGTCTTCGCGGGTGAACTCCTCGCCGTAGGCGAAGTAGACATGTTCGCGCTCGGCGCGCTTGTCTGCCTCGCGATAATACTCGATGGCGCTCTTGTACTGCTCCTGGGCGAAGGCCACCTCGCCGCGAAGGAAGTATCCTCCCGGCTGGTCCGGATTGGACTCGATGGATTTTTCGATGAGCGCGTCGGCGCTCTTGAGGGATTCCAGGGCAAGTCCGTCGGCCCCAGCCAGGCGTGCGGCGCGGCCTAGGAGAAGGAGCGTCGAGAAGTGATCGCCGCCGCGGCTGCGCGCCTCCATGGCGAGGGCCATCGCGCTTTCCCAGTTGCCGGCGTCGAAGGCGACGCGGGCCAATCCGTAATGAGCCCGCGCATGGTTGGGCTGAGCGTCGACGACATCTATGAACTGTTTCCGGGCCTCTTCAAGGTGTCCTTGCTCCAGCAGGGCGTGCCCAAGATCCATCTTCGCCGCGAGCAGGTCCGGCTTCTCGGCGAGCACCTTGCGGAACAGATGCGCCGCGCGGTCGACCTTGCCTATGCGCATGTAGCATTTGCCGAGCTGGTGGCGCGCCGCCACAAACGAATCGTCGAGTTGCAGCGCGCGATTGAAACACTGGCCGGCCTTGGTTACGTCGCCCTTGACCAGCGCCGTGACGCCCTCATCGTAGTAACTCTCCGCGTTTTCGCCGCCGAACACCTGCATGCTGCGTCACCTTTTCCCAAGGCCGTCGCCGACGGCCACCAACACTGCGCGCACTTGCGGTTCCGTGATGTCCTTTCGTTGTACCACATGTCCCATGCCGGAGGCGAGTACGAAGCGCAGGGTGCCGGCCTGCGCCTTCTTGTCGTGGCGCATGGCGGCATAGACCTCGTCCACCGGCATATCCGGCCAGGCCACCGGCAAGCCATAGGCCTCGAGACACGCCCGCTGCCGCGCCACGAAGGCGTCGTCCACGAGGCCCACGTTGCGGCTCAACAGGCCGGCGGCATGCATGCCCAGGGCGATGGCTTCGCCGTGGAGGAATCGGGCGTAGTGCGTCGCGGCCTCGAAGCCATGGCCGAACGTGTGGCCATAGTTGAGGATGGCGCGCTGGCCGCGCTCGAGCTCATCCTCGGCCACGACCGCCGCCTTGATGGCACACGAGCGGAGGATCGGATACCCGAGGGCGTCGAGATCCTTGGCAAGGATAGCCGCTGCGTGGCGCTCCATGTATTCGAAGAGATCGGCGTCGGCGATGACGCCGTGTTTGATGGCCTCGGCCAGACCGGCGCGCAACTCGCGATCCGGCAGGGAGTGCAGGAGATCGAGATCGACCAACACTGCCGACGGCTGATGAAACGCGCCGATGATGTTTTTCCCGAGGGCATGGTTGACGCCCGTTTTGCCCCCGACACTCGAATCGACTTGCGCGACGATCGTCGTCGGAATCTGGACGAAGGGAATGCCGCGCATGTACGTCGACGCGGCGAATCCGGCCACGTCGCCCACAACACCGCCGCCAAGGGCGATGACGAGTCCTGCGCGATCCAGGCCGGCCTCGAGGAAATCGCCGCAGAGCCGCTCGATGGCGGAGAGCCGTTTGTGCTCTTCGCCGGCCGGCAACACCGACAGCGTCACCGACATGCCCGCTCGCGACGCCAACGCCACAACACGCTGGCCATAGAGCGGGCCGACGTTGGTGTCCGTCACGAGGCGGATGGCACCGCGCACCTCGAGGCGCGCCAGCACGTCCGGCAGTTGATCGATCGCGCCGCGGCCGATAAGGATCGGATAGGCGCGTTCGCCCAAGGCGACCTCGATCGTCTGCATCGATTCCGGCTCCTCGTGGTGCGTGGCGCCCGGGCCACGGGAAAGACTAGGGGTTAAGCGTAACCGTCTTGCCGGTAAGGGAGGCCTTCTCGGCGGCCAGGATGACCTCGAGCGATTTCAGGCCTTCCTCGCCCGGGCAATACGGCGCCTCGAGCCCCAGGGCCGCGCGCACAAAACGGCCGCTCACATCGAGGCCCCAACTATCGCTGTCCTCGTTCGTGATGGCCGGCGGCACGTCGAACACAATCTCGCATTCCGGCTTGACCAAGTTGGCCACGAGCGGCTGCCCGGGCCATTCGCAGATCCGGAACGAGCCATTGGCGCAGTGCAGGATGGTATAGTTGGCCTCCATACCTTTTACCGTCCACGAGGCGCACAAGGTGCCCACGGTACCGTCCGTGAACTTGAGCACCGACACGAAGTTGTCCTCGACCGTGGCGCGCTTTTTCTCGAGGCGCTCGACAAATCCCGAGACCGCCGCCACCTCCTTGCCGGTGAGGTAGCGGACGAGGTCGGCCTTGTGAACGCCCAGATCGGCCATGGCGCCAAATCGCGCCTTGTCCTTCTGGAAAAACCATTTCCCGCTGGGACTCCAATTCTCCGGACCGGCGTGGCCGAACATGGCCGTGACGTGGAGGATCTTGCCCAGGATGCCGCTGTCGATCACTTCCTTCGCCTTGATGTGCGGCGGAAACAGCCGTTGGCTCTGGTTGACGTTCAGCAGGAGGCCGCAGGCCTTGGCGGTCTCGATCATCTTGCGGCCCTCCGCCGCGCTGCACGCCATCGGCTTCTCGACGTTCACGTGACACCCGGCTTTGAGTGCTGCGATGGTCACCGGCGCGTGCAGGTAGTTCGGCAGCGCAACCGTGACCGCATCCGGTTTCAGTTCCTTCAGCATCAACTTGTAGTCGGTGTAGATGGCGGCATCCGGCGCCCACCGGACCGCCAACGCCTCGGCCTTGCCCTGGATGAGGTCGCAGAGTCCGACGATCTCCGCTTGCGGACACATGCCGTAGTCCGGCACGTGCAAACACTTCGCAATCTGACCACAGCCGATTACGGCTACGCGCATTGTGCTCGCCATGATGCGTTCTCCCACGATTTCGACCAAACCGCGCCCCAAAGCCCATTGACCGCACCTATTGTAGCCACGCGATCCTCCAATAGCAAAGAACCGGACTCGGGCCTCGGGTGTTCCGACACCCGGTCGCGAGTCAAGGGACGCGCCGCCTCAGCGGCGTTGTGTGGGCCGAGGCGCGTCATCTACAATGCAGGAGGTGTTGTCGGAACGGGCGCGTGAACGGACAAGAACCATGCCTTTGTATCCGTTGTTTCTGAAACTCGATGGTCGACGCTGCCTGGTCGTTGGCGGCGGCACGGTGGCCGCGCGGAAGGTGGCGTCGCTGCTCGAATGCGGCGCCATCGTCGAGGTGGTGAGTCCCGCATTGTGCGCGGACCTCGAGCAGCGGGCCGAGGCCGGCGACATCGCGGTGACGCAGCGTCCCTTTGTCGCCGAGGATCTCGATGGCGCCACGCTGGCCGTGGCCGCTACGAGCCTGCGCGAGGTAAACGAGGCGGTTGCGGCGTCGGCGCGAGATCGCGGCATCTTCGTGAACGTAGTGGATGTGCCGGACCTCTGCGATTTCTACGTGCCCGCGCACTTCGCCCGGAGCGACCTCCAAGTGGCGGTCTGTACCGGCGCGGCGTATCCGGTATTGTCCAAGCGGCTTCGGATCGCGCTCGAGGAACAGTTTGGCCCGGAGTACGCCGAGTACATGGCGTTCCTGGCCCGTTTCCGGCAGGAGGTGAAAGCGCGCGTGGCCGACTCGCATGAACGCGCGCGCATCGAGACAGCATTTCTCGATGCGCCGGTGCTCGGCTTGCTGTCCGAGGGCAACCGCGACGAGGCGGAACGCGTCCTCGCCGAGTGGATATCGCAGCTGCCGCACTAGCCAGGCGTGTCCACGCAGTCGTCGAAACAAGGGAGGCATAGGTGTCAGACACGTTGCGTATCGGTACGCGAGGCAGTCGGCTCGCCATGTGGCAGAGCCGGTGGGTGGCCGACCGGCTCGCGGCGCGTTTCCCTGCGATGCGCATCGATATCGTGCCGATCACAACGACGGGAGATCGCGTCCAGGACGTCCCGCTGGCGAAGATCGGCGACAAAGGGCTATTCACCAAGGAGTTGGATGCCGCGCTCCTCGACGGCCGCGTCGACCTCGTCGTCCATTCGCTCAAGGATGTCCCGACGGTGCCGGTCGACGGCATTGTGTTGGCGTCGGTGCCGGAACGCGAGGATCCGCGCGACGCCTTCATCGGCAAGGCCGGCACGCGGTTGGCGGATTTGCCGCGCGGCGCGTGCGTGGCTACGGGGAGTCTTCGGCGTCGTGCGCAACTCAAGGCGCTACGGCCGGATCTCGATGTGACCGATCTCCGAGGCAATATCGACACGCGCCTGCGCAAGGTGAAGGAGTCGGAGGGTTTACACGGAACAATCTTGGCGCTGGCCGGTGTTAAGCGGCTAGGCATGGAATATGAAGTCACCGAGGCGCTCGATGCGCCCGGGTGGTTGTGTGCGCCGGGGCAAGGCGCGCTCGGTATTGCCACGCGCGCCGACTGGGCGCAATCGGTAGCGGCCGCCATCGATCATGCGCCGTCTCGGATCGCCGTGACGGCCGAACGCGCGGTGTTGGCCCGGATCGAGGGCGGTTGTCACGTGCCCATGGGTGCGTTTGCCTATCTCGATGGCAACGAAATGGCGCTTGATGCCTTTGTGGCCAATCTTGACGGTACCGTGATGGTGCGCGATCACCGCAGTGGCCCGACGGAACGCGCCGAAGATCTCGGCACGGCCAGCGGCGAGTACCTGCTCGAGCACGGCGGCGTAGCCATTCTCGAGAGGCTTGGCGAAGCAGACTAGACGAGGCACAGGACGCAATGGAGCATTTGGATCATTCTCGGCCTACCGGCAAGGTATGGCTCGTGGGCGCAGGCCCGGGCGATCCGGGCCTGATCACCGTAAAAGGACGCCAGTGCATCGCCGACGCCGACGTCGTCGTATACGATTACCTTGCGAATCCGGCCTTGCTCGTCCATGCGCGCGCCGACGCCGAGCGGATCTACGTCGGCAAGATCGCCGGCCATCACACGATGAAACAGGACGATATCAACCGCCTCTTGTGCGCCAAGGCCGAGGAAGGCAAGCGCGTCTGCCGACTCAAGGGTGGCGATCCCTTCGTGTTCGGCCGAGGTGGCGAAGAGGCGCTGTGCTGTCGCGAACGTGGCGTGCCTTTCGAGGTCGTACCCGGCGTGACGTCCGCCATCGCCGTTCCGGCCTACGCGGGCATTCCCGTCACGCACCGTTCGATGACCTCCTCGCTTCGCATCATCACCGGCCACGAAGACCCGACCAAAGACGAGAGCCGTCTCGATTGGCGGGAGATCGCGGCGAGTTCCGGCACGCTCGTGTTTCTGATGGGCATCCGCAACGTCGGCCGAATCGCCGATGCGCTCATCGCCGGCGGACGCGATCCGCACACGCCGGCGGCCGTCATCACGAATGGCACGTTACCCATCCAGCGCTCGGTGGTCGGCACGCTCGAAACCATCGCGGCGACCGTCGAACAGGCCGGCCTCGAACCGCCCGGACTCATTGTTGTGGGCGAAGTCGTCGGATTGCGCGACGCCCTCGACTGGTTCGAGCGCGCGCCGCTGTTCGGCCGCACTATCGCCGTAACGCGCGCCCGGGCGCAGGCCTCCGACCTTGTCGCGACGCTCGAGGCCCTCGGGGCCGAAGTGATTTCGGCGCCGACGATTCGCATCGAGAGCCTCGCCAATTCCGAACCGATGCGGTCGGCCGTGCGCGACATCGCGGCGGTAGACTGGATCGTTTTCACGAGCGTGAATGGCGTCGACGCCTTCTTCGAATCGCTGGCGATCGAAGGCCGTGACGTTCGTGCGCTGGCCGGCACACGTATCGCCGCGATCGGGCCGGCTACCGCAGATCGGATCCGCGAACGCGGCCTAATTCCGGATTTGGTGCCGGAGACCTTCGTCGCCGAGGCGTTGCTCGGGGCACTGGACAAAGCCGACCAGCCGTTCGCAACGCAGACGTACCTCCTGCCGAGGGCAGACATCGCCCGCATCGACTTGGCGGACGGCCTGCGCGCGCGCGGCGCCGAGGTCGTCGAGGTGGCGGCGTATCGGACGCTCAGCGAAGGCACGCTGCCGGACGGACTCCTCGAGCGGCTCGAGAGCGACGCCGTCGATCTGGTGACATTCACGAGTTCGTCGACGGTGCGTAACTTCGTCGACGCGATTCCGGCCGAGCGTCGCGCCGGCGCGCTGGCGCACGTACGCGCCGCCAGCATCGGGCCGATCACCTCTCAGACACTTGACGCGGCCGGTATCGGGATCGAGGTTACCGCGACCGAATCGACCATTCCCGGCCTTACGGCGGCCATTGTCGACTACTTCGCCAAGGATACCCATGATAGGTATTAGCAAACTCTACTGTGGCACCGTCGAGCCGAGCGATGCGCTCCGCTACGGCCGCCAGGCCGGCGCGCTTCCTAGCCACTTGCTCCAGTTCAGCGCCGATAAGAAGCCGGTGGTCGTGTGGAACTGCACGCGCCGCTGCAACCTGAAGTGCGTGCACTGCTACTCGCAGTCGCAGAATCTCCACTACGAAGGTGAACTCACTACCGCCGAAGGCAAAAGACTCATCGATTCGCTCGCGCGGTTCGGCGCGCCGGTGATCCTGTTCAGCGGTGGCGAACCGCTGGTACGTAAGGATCTCTTTGACCTCATCCGGCACGCCACGCAGGCCGGTCTCCGCGCCGTGATCAGCACGAACGGCACGCTGATCACGCGCGAGGTCGCCGAGCGCCTCAAGGAATTCGACTTGTCCTATGTTGGCGTGAGCCTGGATGGTACCGAGGCCGTGAATGATCGGTTTCGCGGCGTCGACGGCGCCTATGTGCGCGCCCTGGATGGTATCCGAAACTGCCAGGCCGCCGGACTCAAGGTCGGCCTTCGTTTCACGATTAACCGACGCAACGCGGCTGAAATTCCGGCCATCTTCCGCATCATCGAAGAGGAAGACATTCCCCGCGTCTGCTTCTACCATCTGGTCTACGCCGGACGCGGCAGCGCCCTCATCGCGGAAGACCTCGATCACGCGGAGACGCGGAAGGTGGTCGATCAGATCATCGATTTCACAGCGGACCTCCACGCGCGCGGCCTCGCGAAAGAAGTCCTCACCGTCGATAACCACGCCGACGGCGTCTATCTGTACCTCCGCATGCTCCGCGAGAATCCCGAGCGCGCCAAACAGGTGATGGAACTCCTCGAGTTCAACGAAGGGAACTCGAGCGGCCGAGGTATCGGCTGCGTGTCGTGGGATGGCACCGTCCATCCCGACCAGTTCTGGCGCCACCTCTCGCTCGGTAATGTGCGCGAGCGCGACTTCGGCGACATCTGGACGGACGCCTCGAATGCCCTTCTCATGGCGCTCAAAGAGAAGAAGAAGCACGTCACCGGTCGGTGCGCCCAATGCCGCTGGCTCGACATCTGCGCCGGCAACTTCCGCGTGCGCGCCGAGGCCGTCACAGGCGACGTCTGGGCGCCGGATCCCGCGTGCTACCTCACCGACGAAGAGATCGGAATCGCGTGATGCTCGATGACGCCGACAGCCGCCTGATCGATGCGCTGCAAGACGAGTTCGCCATCGAGCCTCGCCCGTTTCGCGCCTTGGCCGAGCGGCTCGGCGGCACCGAGACCGAGACTATCGAGCGCGTCCGGGCGCTGCATCGAAACGGCACGATCCGCGAGATGGGCGCGGTGTTCAACCTCAAGCGCCTCGGCTACGTGAGCACGTTGTGCGCCGCGCAGGTGGCGCAGGAGTCCGTCCGCGAGGTCGCCGCCGCGATCAACGCCTTTCCCGAGGTGACGCATAACTACCTCCGCGAACACCGGCTCAACATCTGGTTCACGGTGATCGCACGATCTCCGGCGGATATCGCGCGAATCATCGAGCGCGTCCGCGCCGAGCGTGGCGTCGCCGAGGTGATCTCGCTGCCCCAGCGCCGTATGTTCAAGATCCGCGTCCACTTCGCCACCGGCCGAGGGCGCGGCCAGGCCGGCGATGGAGCGCCAAGACTGCGCCGAGACGAGGAATTGCCGCCGCCGGTCCTTTCGGACGGGGAGATCGCGCTCGTGCGCGCACTGAGCGATCCGTTGCCGATGATCGAGCAGCCTTTCGATGAAGTCGCGCGGCGCGCCGGCGTCACCGCCGAGGTCGTGATTGAGCGCATCCGCGCGTGGCTGGAGGACGGTACGATCCGCCGATTCGGCGCGCGTGTGGCCCATCGGACGGTAGGATACGCGGCGAACGGGATGAGCGTTTGGAAAGTCGCCGCCGCCGAGGAGGAGCCCGCTGGCACGTACATGGCGAGCCAGCCGGAGGTCAGCCACTGTTATCTCCGCGATACGCGCCCCGGATGGGACTACAATCTGTATGCCATGATCCACGGCGGCACGCGCGACGAGGTCGATGCCGTCGCGCAGCGGATCGCGGATCACACCGGCTTGCGCGAATGCGCCATCCTGTTCAGCGCCGAGGAACTCAAGAAGACCGCGCCACGGTATTTCGCCGAGGGCGAGGTGTAGGCAATCATATGCACCATCCGGAGAAGAGGGACGATTTTGCCCCGCGCCTCATCGCGTGGGAGATCACGCGACGCTGCAACCTGCACTGCAAGCATTGCCGCGCGGCCGCCGAGGCCGACGTCTACGAGGGCGAACTCACGCTCGACGAGATCAAGCGCGTGGTGGACAACATAGCCGCGCATTTCAAACCCATCATGATTCTCACCGGCGGCGAGCCGCTTCTCCGACCGGACATCTTCGACATCATCCGCTACACCGTCGGCGCCGGCCTTCGACCGGTCATGGCCACGTGCGGTACGTTACTCACCGAGGCGGTGGCTCGCGAGCTCAAGGACGCCGGCATCGAGCGCATCAGTGTCAGCATTGACGGACCGGACGCCGCCAGCCACGACGACTTCCGCGGTGTTCCGGGCGCCTTTGTATCGACGATGGCCGGCATCGAAGCAGCGCGGCGTGGCGGCCTCGCGTTTCAGGTGAACACCACGGTGACGCGGCGGAACGCGGCGGCGCTGGATCGTATTTACGATCTGGCCGTGTCGCTGGGCGCAGTGGCGTTTCATCCGTTCTTGCTGGTGCCTACCGGACGCGGCAAGCAACTCGAGGCCGAACTTCTCGACGCCGATGAGTACGAGCGTGTCCTTAACCATATATACGACATGCGGCAGGCCAGCTCACTTCCTTTCAAGCCAACCTGTGCGCCCCACTACTATCGCGTGCTGCGCCAGCGCGAGGCCGAGTTCGGCCGTACCGTCACGGCCGAAACCCACGGTCTAGACGCCATGAGCAAGGGCTGTATGGGCGGACTCAGTTTCGCCTTCATCAGCCACGTCGGCCGTGTCCAGATCTGCGGATTTCTCGATGTGGTCGCGGGCGATCTGCGCGAGGCCGGCTTGGATTTTGCGGAGATTTGGCGCACCTCGCCGCTATTCAACCAACTCCGCGACTTCCGTAACTACACCGGCCAATGCGGCATCTGCGAGTATCGGCGCTGGTGCGGCGGCTGCCGCGCCCGCGCCTACGCAATGACCGGGGACTATCTCGCCGACGAGCCCTTCTGCGCCTATGTTCCCAAGGCGCGGCGCGGCGTATAGTGGCTGTTGCTGCCAGGGCGACTTTCCCTCGCCGCCGCCGCGGTATAGAATGTAGAATCGGATCGAACGTGACGCGAAGTCAGCTATCGAGAGTCTTTGACCCATGCTTGCGGCAGTGTACTTGACCTTCTACGCGGGCATTGCGGCCTATCTGTGTGCGGCCGCGACAGCCTTGGTGTACCTCCGCACCGCCGACGCACGCACGCTCCGCGCATCGTCTCGCGCGCTCCTCGCCGGCGCGGCGATGTTCGTGGCGATGCTGGCGTTCCGCTGGGCGACCTGGCAACACTTGCCGCTCACCACCATGACGGACTCGCTCGTTCTGTTCGCCGTACTCGCTGCGATGGCGATCCTCGTGACGGTGCGCACGCCGAACACCCAAGTGCTTCTATCCTTCTACCTGCCGCCGCTGGCCCTGATTTGCCTCGTGAATGCCCTGGTAGCCCACCGCTTTCTGCCGATGGAGCCGCGCGCCTTGCGGAGTTCCTTTCTCGCCGTCCACGTCGGCCTCGCGGTCTTCGCGTACGCCCTCTTCTACCTCGCGAGCATGACCAGCGCGGCCTACCTGTGCCAAGCCGCCCACCTCAAGAATCATCGCATGTCCTGGCTCGTGCGCCACATTCCGTCCCTCGCCGACCTCGACGCGGCCCTCATCCGCCTCGTCCGGTATGGCTATCCGCTGTTCATGGCCACACTCGCACTCGGTCTCGTCTGGGCCTTCATCGATCGCGACTTGCTCGGCCCGTTCTGGTGGGCATCGCCCAAGGTGGTGCTCTCCTGCGTCATGGCCGCGTTCTACGCCATCCTGTTCCACCTCCGCTGCGCGGGGCGCCTGCGCGGCCCGAAGCTGGCCGAACTCGTGTTCATCGGTTTTTTTGTTTTGATTGCATCCTACGTTGTGCTTTCCATCCTGGATCTGCGCGGCTACTCATTCTGGAATGACCCATCATGAGTCTCGTTGTCGTCGGGCTGAACCATCGCACGAGTCCACTCGCCTTGCGCGAGCGGCTGGCGATATCCGCCGATCGGGTTCCCGAGGTCCTGTCGAACCTGGCCCGGCGGCACGAAGGGGCCGGCGTCGTGCTACTGAGCACGTGCAATCGCGTCGAGGTCTACATGAGCCATCCTTTGCCGGCCGACGAACTCGACGCCGACATACGGGCCTTCCTGAGCGGATGGTTCGGCATCGAGGCGGCGGATCTGGCGGACGCACTCTACATCCACGCAGATCGCGATGCCGTAAGCCACCTGTTCCGCGTCGCGTCGAGTCTCGACAGTCTCGTCGTCGGCGAGGTTCAGATCCTCGGGCAGGTACACAGCGCCTATCTGATGGCCCAGGCCGAGCAGACCGCGGACAAGGTTATCCACGCGCTATTCCAGCGGGCCTTCACTGTGGCCAAACGCGTTCGCACGCAGACCACCGTCGGTGCCGGCAAGGTCTCCGTCAGTTCCGTGGCCGTTGATTTGGCCGAATCCATATTCAGTGCCCTGGCTGGCAAGACCGTGGTTGTCGTGGGTTCCGGCGATGTCGCGGACCTCACCCTCAAGAGCCTCGTCGAGCGTGGCGTCCGCGGTGTTCTCGTGGCCAATCGCCATCCCGAGCGCGCCCAGCGTCTCGCCGAGGTCTACGAAGGCGAAGCCGTTCCCTTTGACGATCTGCGGAACCACCTCCATCGCGCCGACATTGTCATCAGCACCACCGCCGCGCCGCGCACCGTTCTCCACGCGCCTGACTTCGAGGAGGCCCTCAAGCGGCGCGGCCAGGAGCCGATGTTGGTCATCGATATCGCCGTGCCGCGCGACGTGGATTCGGATGTCGGCGACTTGGACAATGTGTACTTGTACAATATCGACGATCTCGAGCAGGTGGTTGTCCAGAACTCCGAAGCACGGCGACGTGAGATCGACACCGCCACGGACCTCGTCGAAACCGGCGTCGACCGATTCATGGAGTGGTTGGCCGGACTGGCCGCCGAGCCGACGATCGTGTCCATGTCCGACGAGCTCGAACTCATCCGCGCCCACGAGTTGCGCAAGACGCTCGATGCGTTGCCCAATCTCACCGAGGACCAGCGCCGCGAGATCGACTATCTCACAACACGGATCGTTCGCCGCATCCTGCAGCGGCCCGCGACCAGCATCAAACACGAGATCGGCCACCACGATCCCCACACCGTCCTGCACCTCGTCAAGCGGCTCTTCGGACTCGAGGACGTTCCTTGATCGTGCGCGGGCCGGCGGGTACGATGCCGATCCCGGCATAGATACGGAGGATTACCCATGGCATTCCCCATCACCCGGCTCCGGCGGCTCCGCCGGAACCCTACACTCCGCCGCATGGTGGCCGAGACGCGCCTGAGCGCCGATGATTTCATCATGCCGCTGTTCGTGCGGCCCGGCCAAGGCATCCGGCGCGAGATTCCGTCGATGCCGGGCCAGTACCAATTGTCCGTCGACACGCTCATCGAGGAAGCGAAGTCCGTTCAGGACGCCGGCGTTCCCGCCATCCTTCTCTTCGGGATTCCCGCGCATAAGGACGCCGTCGGCACCGAGGCCTACTGCGAGGACGCCGTTGTGTGCCGCGCCGTCGAGGCCGTCAAAAAGGCCTGTCCGGCCCTGGGCATCATCACCGACGTATGTCTCTGCGAATACACCGACCACGGCCACTGCGGGGCAATCACCACCAATCGCGACGGACAGCCAGACGTCGATAACGACGCGACGCTCGAGTTGTTGGTCAAGGAGGCCCTCGCGCACGCCCGAGCTGGCGCCGACGTCGTGGCCCCGTCGGACATGATGGATGGCCGCGTCGGCGCCATCCGCAGCGCACTCGATGGCGCCGGCATGACCGAGGTGCCGATCATGGCGTACAGCGCCAAGTTCGCCTCCGGTTTCTACGGCCCGTTCCGCGACGCCGCCGAGTCGCCACCCCAGTTCGGCGATCGCGCGTCGTACCAGATGGCTGCAAGCAACGGACGCGAGGCCTTGCGCGAGATCGCCCTCGACATCGAGGAAGGCGCGGACATTGTCATGGTCAAGCCGGCGCTTGCGTACCTCGATGTCCTGGCGCGCGCGGCGGACCGGTTCGACGTGCCCCTTGCGGCCTACAACGTCTCCGGCGAATACGCCATGGTCAAGGCCGCCGCCGAACGCGGCTGGCTCGACGAGCGGCGCATCGTCACCGAGACGCTCCTCGCCCTACGCCGAGCCGGCGCGAAGCTCATCTTGACGTATTGGGCGAAAGACGCGGCGCAATGGCTCCAGCAAGGATGAGCTATGCGGCAACCAGGAGTTGGGTTTCATGAAACGCGATAACTCGGACAGGCTCTGGCAGCGAGCGAACCAGGTGCTCGTGGGCGGCGTGAACAGCCCGGTGCGTGCCTTCAAAGGCGTCGGCGGCGCCCCCTTCTTCGTGGCGGCGGGCCATGGGCCGTATCTCACGGACGCCGACGGCAACGAGTTGGTCGACTACGTGCTTTCGTGGGGGCCTCTGGTGCTGGGCCACGCGCACCCGCACGTCGTCGAGGCCGTAACGCGGGCCATGGAACGCGGCGCCAGCTTCGGCATTCCCACCGAGGCCGAGACGCGCTTGGCGGACCGCATCATCGCGCACTACTCGTCCATCGAGAAAGTCCGCCTCGTCAACAGCGGCACCGAGGCCACCATGAGTGCCATCCGGCTCGCGCGCGGCTTTACCGGCCGCGATCTCGTCGTCAAGTTCGAGGGCTGCTACCACGGCCACGTCGACAGCCTGCTCGTGAAGGCCGGCAGCGGACTGGCAACGTTGGGCGTGCCGAGCAGTCCCGGTATTCCCGCCGCGGCGGCGCAAGGCACACTCACCGCGCCGTTCAACGATATCGAGGCTGCGCGCGCCCTCTTCGAGGCCCGTGGCAACCACATCGCGTGCGTCATCGTCGAGCCGGTGGCCGGCAATGCCGGTGTCATTCCGCCCGAGTCCGGCTACCTCGAAGGCCTGCGCGCCCTCACGGCACAGCACGGCGCCCTGCTCATCTTCGACGAGGTCATGACGGGCTTCCGCGTCGCTCTGGGCGGCGCGCAGGGGCGCTACGGCGTCACGCCCGATCTCACGACCCTCGGGAAGGTCATCGGCGGCGGCCTGCCGGTAGGCGCCTACGGAGGCCGGGCGGAGATCATGGGCCATCTCGCGCCTCTGGGCGGCGTGTACCAAGCGGGTACCCTCGCCGGCAATCCCCTCGCCACGGCCGCCGGCCTTGCCACCCTCGATGCGCTCGAGGAGCCCGGCGTCTTCGACAGCATCGAGCGGGCCATGACCGAGTTGTCCGCCGGCCTCGGCGATTGCGCGCGGGAGGCCGGGGTGCCCGTCTATCAGACACAGGTGGGCTCGATGGCCTGCCTCTTCTTCCACGAAGGGTCCGTGCGCAACTATGCCGAGGCCGCGCAGTCCGACACGCAGCGCTACGCAACGTTCTTCCACGCCATGCTCGAGGGCGGCGTCTACCTGGCACCCTCGCAGTTCGAAGCCTGCTTCATGAGCAGCGCCCACACCTCGACCGAGATCGACAAGACCCTTGCCGCCGCCCGCGAGGCCTTCCGGAAACTCGGGTGAACGAGGGTAGACGCGCCGAGCGCTTGACTCGCTCTGGCAGGATGCGCAACACTTCTCCGAAACGTCGCGGCGCTTCGGATGGCTGGAGCCACGGGCAGGGGAGGGATTTGCAGTCATGACGGAACGGATCGCCATCTATCCAGGGAGTTTTGATCCGCCTACACTCGGCCATTTGGATCTGATCCAGCGCGCCGCCCGGATGTTCGATCACCTCATCGTCGCCGTGGCCGTCAATGATGTGAAACAGGCCCTGTTCTCCGTCGAGGAACGCGAGCAGATGCTCAGGGAGATTACGGCCACGTTTCCCAATGTCGAGGTCAGCTCGTTCGAGGGCCTGACCGTGCATTTCGCGCGCGAACGCGGCGCCATCGCTTTGGTGCGCGGTTTGCGCGTGGTGTCCGATTTTGAATTCGAGCTGAGCATGGCGCTCACGAATCAGAAGCTCGATCCGGGCATCGACACCGTCTGCCTCATGCCGAGCGAGCCCTACATCTTCCTGAGCTCGCGCGGCGTCAAGGAGATCACGCGGTTTGGCGGCGACACCGCGCCCTTCCTCCCGCCGGAGGTTTCCGCCCGGCTGCGCAAACGCCTCCGGGAAAAAGGCTGAGGCCCCCCGAGGGCTCTCTGGCCGCCCGAGGGGCCTCAACACGCTCGCGGTACGCGGCTGCCCTTAGGCGCCGGCGTAGATCTTCTTCATGTCGTCTAGCGTCAACGGTGCGTAGTCACGGGCATGTCCGGCCTGGCCGAAGGCGACCATGCGCTTCAGGTAGACTTCTTTCGATGCGTCGCGCGCTGGGCCGAGGTACTTCCTCGGATCGAATTCAGCCGGCTTCTCGAAGAAGACCTTCCGAATCGCGCCCGTCATGGCCAAGCGGCTGTCCGTGTCCACGTTGACCTTGCGGACGCCGTGCTTGATGCCGTCTTGAATCTGTTCGAGCGGAATCCCGAAGGTGCCCGGCATCTTCCCGCCGTACTGGTTGATGACGTCGACGAGTTCCTTGGGCACCGAGCTCGAACCGTGCATGACCATATGGCAGTTCGGCATGCGCTCGTGGATCTCGTGGATGCGTTCCATCGCCAACGCCGGCGGTAGGACTTCGCCCGTCTTCGGATCCTTGCGTCCGGACTTGTAGGCGCCATGGCTTGTGCCGATGGCGACGGCCAGTGCGTCCAGGCCGGTCTTCGCCACAAAGTCTTCGGCTTGGGCCGGATCCGTCAGGTGCGCATTCGCCTCGTCGACACTCAGTCCCGCGCCGTGGCCGTCCTCGATGCCGCCCAATACGCCCAGCTCGCCCTCGACGGTTACGCCGAGCGGATGCGCCATTTCGACGACCTTGCGCGTCACCTCGACGTTCTGCTCGTAGGTGTTCGGCGTCTTGCCGTTCTCGGCCAACGAACCGTCCATCATCACCGACGTGAAGCCGAGCTCGATGGCCGCCTTGCAGGTCTCGATGCTGTTGCCGTGGTCCAAGTGCATGGACACCGGAATATGCGGATACTCCTCGACGGCTGCTTCCATGAGCTTCTTGAGGTAGATCATTTTGCTGTACTGGAGGGCGCCTCGACTGGCCTGGATGATCACCGGGCTGTCCGTTTCGTTGGCCGCTTCCATGATGGCCTGGATCTGCTCCATGTTGTTGACGTTGAACGCGCCAACGCCATAACCGCCCTTGGCGGCCTCATCCAGGATTTGACGCATAGGCACTAGTGGCATGTTCCGATTCTCCTGTGGTCACTTGGGTTCACTACGTACCGGCAAGTATTGTTTGGTTTACGCGAATTTCGCGAATGCGAACCCCCGAAGTATACCACGTCCCGAGTACCCGCGCAAAAAGTGTCCGCGTCCCGCGCGCCATCCCGGCCGAATACAGAGGGCCGCCCAACCCGCAGACACGCCGGCTCCCGGACCGTTGTCCTTTGGCAACCGATTCCTGCCGGCCTGCTTCATCGCGTGACGGGCGGCGTAGCGTAGGGAGGGGGTGAAGCGAGGCGGAACCAATCCTTGGTGATGGCCAGGAGGGATTCGGGAATCGGGCCGCGCCAATCCTGCAGCACGCCGTTGACGTGTCCGCTCGCGTCGTGCCAGAAGGCCAAATCGACGGGCGTGTCGACGGAGATCGCGATGCCGCCGCCCTCGAACTTCGTCAAGCCGCCCGCCGCCAAGGCGTCGAGAGTGCCGTCCGCCGCCAAGCGCACGGCCAACACGCCGACGGCGTTTGCCGTGACGGCATGGCCGCCGATGTCGAAGGCGCCGTCAATGGGATCGCCCGCAACATCCTTCGTTCCGGCTAGGAAGACGGCCGTGCCGTCCATAAGCCGGATGTGCCCTTCGCGCGCAGGACAGACGCTCTTGTTGCCCAGCCGCCCCGTGGCCGGAGAACACGCCACGACACGGGCGGCGCGCAGTCGCTCGATGATCTTCGCGGCCGCATCCGCAGCGTCATCGCACGCGATCATGGCATCGGGCAATGCCGCGATGCCATCGAAATCCTGCGCTTGGAAATCGCGCGTCCAGTCGCCGACGCGGTACAGGGCCGTGCGCGTGGCGTCAACATCGCGGAAGAAGGCGGCGGTATCCGCATTCTCGAACTCGGGATGGTAAAGGGCCACGGCGGCATACGTCTGACGGCCGTAGACCACAATGCCATCCATAACCTTAAGCGCGCCGTTGGCGATCTCGCTCGTCGGAATGAGGTCCGCGTAGTAACCGGCCTGCCATAGCGCGTCGGTGAGGCCTAGTCCGACGTCGTCGTACGTCGAGCCGGCCCAGTTCATGGCGCAGGCATGGCCGAACACCACCGCGACCGGGCAATCGATGGGCGTTTTCGCGATGAGCGTCACGAGGCGGATGCGCGACTCGCCCTGCATGAGGCCTCCCTCGAGCAGTTCATAGTTCCGCTGGAGTCTCGGCTTGTTCTCGGGATTCGGGTAGAGGGGATGGTAGTTGATGCGGCCGCCGCCGAGGGCATGGTTCCAGAGACTGGTCTCGTAATCGGCCACGGCGGTCGCGTAGAACTGGTTGTACCAAACGACGCTGCCCCATTTCTTGGCAAGAGAAGTCCGCGCCGGAAAGGGCGTAGACTCGTCGGTTTGGCCCCAATCGCGGGTGGCCACCCACCAATCGAGGCCATTCTTCTTGAACTCGGACGGGCCAGGATAGGGCGTCCACGTGGCATGCGTGCACACGGCCGCGTCCGGGCCGAAGAACTTCTTTGCCAGTTGGTAGTAGTGGTCCTCGATGGCGGCATTGCGCTCGCGCGAGGTTTTGAGCAGCACATTGATGGCCGCCTGACGCTCGCGTTCCCGACCGCGTTCGCCGGCGTGCATGAGGAGGCAGTCGCGGACGAGGTCGCGGCCGCCGGTGGCCTCGGCATAGGCCTCGGCGCGGAACTTCGAGAACCAAAAGTCATTCTTCGGAGGGCAGCCGCCGTGGCACGGCGGAAATCCCCATTCATCTTTCAAGAGCCCGGTGAGGGCGACATCGGCATACTGCTCGACGATGGCGCGCTGGAACTCGAGGAGGTGCGGCGCATACACGGCTGGCGTCAGGTGCGTGAAGGCCGCCATCACGCACGCGGTACCGCCCTGCGTCGACGCGTCGCACGGAATGCCGACGCGGACCTCCTTCTCGGACGCGACCTTCACGACGCAGCGCTCGGTGATGTCCTCGACGGTGTCCGGCTCGATGCCGGCGTCGCCCACGCGGTAGATGTAGACGCGCACGAGCCGGCCGGAGAGCGGGATGTACGGCGTCGTGTTACCGGTCATGTGATCGGTGAGCGTGTCCGAGGCGATGGCGAACTCGACCTCGCCCGCAGCCTCAAGCAGGACCGTGCGCAAGCGGAGCATTTCCTGCTGCTCGTCCGGATAGGCCTTACGGAAGGCCTCGCGCGCGAGGCGCACGTCGAGGTCGAGGGCCACATCCAGGCCGCGGCTGCGCGCATAGGCTACGGCCTCCTTGATGAGGTCGTGGAATGCCGGCTCGGTGACCTCGCGTTGTGAAACACGGAAACTCGTCGTAAGGAGATCGTAGGGCGAGTGTTCGGCGTAGAGGTCCACATACGGCCTGTAACCGTCCGGCTCGAAGAATTCATCGCTGATGAACCACGCGCCAATCGTCGGCTGCGCGCCATCCGGCAGCCGAGGCGACGCCGCTTCCTCGGCTCCTGCCGCCAAACACCCTGCCACAACCAGCATACATCCCACCCGTGTTCCCATCGCACGTACTCCCGTCCGCGGCCGATCGCGCGGCGCATTGGATGCATTGAACCGGAATGTCCGCCCTCGCGTCAACTGGGAAGCGTTGCCGTTTCTCCCCCACCGTCGAGCTGCCCTGAGTGTGCGCGATGCTCTTGGCCCGGTCACCGGCGCGCGTCGGGCAATCCCGCCGGATCCTTGCATGCGGGGCCAGATCGTGCAAGACTACGCTGCACGGGCGGGAGCCCAGGGCTGATCGGGTTCAGTCATCGTCGCTTCAAGGTGGAACCATGACACCAGAGAGTATTCGGAGACGGCTAACCTCCGCACTGGAGGAGCGCGTCAAAGAGCTGACCTGTCTGCTGCGCATGGCCGAGATCGCCGGCAAACCCGGCATTTCCATCAACGATATCCTTCAACAGACCGTCGCCCTCCTCATTCCTGCGTGGCAGTACCCGGAGATCGCCTCGGCCCGCATTGTTCTCGATGGATACGCGCACGCCGCCCCCGGGTTCCGGCTGACCCCCTATGCCCAGCGCGCGGACGTCATCGCGCAAGGTGTGCGCCGTGGCTTTGTCGAGGTGGTGTATCTCGAGGAAAGGCCGGACCTCGACGAAGGCCCCTTTCTCCGGGAAGAACGGAATCTGATCAATGCCATCGCCCAACAGATGGCGCTGATAGTTGAACGCAAGCAGGCGGAACTGGATCGGACTCGGCTCGAGAGCCAACTGCGCCACGCCGATCGGTTAGCCACGATCGGTCTCCTGGCGGCGGGGGTGGCGCACGAGCTGAACGAGCCACTGGGCAACGTGCTTGGGTTTGCGCAGTTGGCCCAGAAGTGTCCAGGGCTGCCCGACGCGGCCCATCGAGACTTGACCAAGATCGAGACGGCCTCGTTGCATGCCCGAGAGATCATCCGAAAGCTGCTGATGTTCGCCCGGCAGATGCCGCCCGAGAAAACGATGGTGGATATCAACAGGATTGTGCGAGAAGCGCTTTCGCTCACCGAAGCCCGCTGTGCTGCGATCGGTGTCGACACGGAGTGCGTCTTGGATTCCTCGTTGCCGCGAATCCCCGCCGATCCCGCCCAAATCAACCAGGTGATCGTCAACCTCGTGGTTAACGCCTTGCAGGCGATGCCGAACGGTGGCGCGCTACGCGTGGGCACAGAAGCAGGGGAGGGTTGTGTGGTCCTGCATATCGAGGATTCGGGAACGGGCATGAGTCCGGAAGTGCTCCGGCAGGTGTTCGTGCCCTTCTTTACGACGAAGGAAGTCGGGCAGGGAACCGGCCTGGGCCTCCCCGTCGTTCACGGCATCGTGACGTCGCACGAGGCAACCATCCAGGTGGAGAGCGAGGAGGGTGTAGGCACGCGCGTCGAGATCCGGTTGCCTATGGCCCTTCCGGGGGAAACGGGGTAGAATCGCGGGAATGACCACGAAGCGTGACAAGGAACGGGTGCTGATCGTCGATGATTCCGCGCCGACGATCGAGGTGCTGCAACGGAATCTCGCGGCGGAAGGCTATCAGGTCTTCGCGGCGTCAGGGGTGGCCGAGGCGGTCGAGTTGCTCGAGGCTACTCCCGTAGACTTGGTCATCACGGATCTCAAGATGCCGAGAGTGGGGGGTATGGACCTCGTCCGGCACGTGCGCGAGAACTTCCGAGATACCGAAGTCATGATGATCACCGGCTATCCCTCCATCGAGGGCGCCGTGCAGGCCATCAAGACCGGCGCCGAGGAATACCTCGCGAAACCCTTCACGGATGCGGAACTCTCCGAGGCCGTCGGCCGCGCCCTCGACAGACTCCGGCACCGCCGACATGGCAGGTCTCGGGAATTGGCCGTTCCGGCCGCCATGCCGCACGGCCTCCTGGGCGAGTCGGAAGCCATGCGGGAGGTCCTCCGCGCGGTCAGCAAAGCGGCGTCTACGCCGGCCACCGTCCTGATTTCGGGAGAGAGCGGCACCGGCAAGGAACTGGCCGCGCGGGCCATCCATTATGCGAGCGCCCGTTCCTCGGCGCCTTTTGTGCCGGTCAACTGCGGCGGAATCCCCGATGGACTGCTCGAGAGCGAACTCTTCGGCCATGTCAAGGGGGCCTTCACGGGCGCTACCGAAGCCCGGGCGGGTTTCTTCCACGCGGCGGACGGCGGCACGATATTCCTGGATGAGGTGAGCGAGACCAGCATGTCCATGCAGGTCAAGTTACTCCGCGTTTTGCAGGACAAAGAGGTCTGCATGGTCGGTTCGAACCGGGCCCGCAAGGTCGACGTGCGGATTCTGGCCGCGACCAATAAGGATCTCGTGGGCCTTGTCGAGAAGGGCACGTTCCGGAAGGACCTCTTCTACCGCCTGAACGTCATTACGATCAGCCTCCCGCCCTTGCGTAACCGTGGCGATGACATCCCCCTCCTCGCCGCCCATTTCGCCCATCGGTTCGCTGCCGAGATGGCACGACCGCAGCCACGTTTCTCGGAACGTGCCATGGCCGTTCTAAGAAGCTTCGACTGGCCCGGCAACGTGCGCGAGCTCGAAAACGTCATCCAGCGTCTTGTGCTCATGACGGATGGAGAGGACATTGATGCCCCCGACCTGCCCCCACTCATGCGCTTCTCCGCCCTGAGGAGGACCGGGCTAGACCGAACCCTCGCCGAGGTGGAGGCGGAACACATACGCAATGTCCTCGCGAGTGTGGGCGGAAACAAGACCCGTGCCGCGGGAATCCTTGGCATCGACCGAAAGACATTGCGGCAGAAGCTGCGTGCCCCCCTGGCTGAGCTCAATTCTCCCGAGAGGGACTGACGAAGGTGGTGGGGAGATTTTCCCCACCGGCCAGAATCTCCTCACCCATCGGCCGGCCTCTCGTCTCTCGGATTCCGCGCCTTGCCCCGAGAACCAGCCCATTTCGGGGGTTCTGCGCCCGTCCGGGGTTCTGCCGGTATTGGCACGACGCATGCGTCCCCCCGAGCATGTTACCGAACACCGAGGAAGGTATCGTGATGAGCATTCCAGCCCATGAAGGATTGTGCGTCCGATGCAGTCGGGCGGCGGCGTGCCCGATCTTGCGGGAGTCCGGCGAGCCCGTAGCATCGTGCAGCGCCTTCGAGGCGGCGGGAGGGTCTCGGTGGGAGAAGGCTAAGGAAGCCGACGCCGCCCACCAACGGTCGTTCGATCGGGTAGCTGGGTTGTGTATCGACTGCGCCTATCGGAGCGTCTGTGCATTCCGCCACCGCGAGGGGGGCGTATGGCACTGTGAGGAGTACCGCTGAGATCCATACCGGGCTTCTCCGGGTGAAAGGAGACACGTGGATACACACGTAGATGCGCGTGAAATGGTGGCGATTGTGGACAAGCACCGCGCGGATTGCGGCGGGTTGATTGCCATGCTTGAAGAGATTCAGACGGTCTGTGGCTATCTGCCGGAAGAGGCGCTGAGGTTGGTTGCTCAAGCTGCCGGTCGCTCTCTGGTGGACGTTTACGGCGTGGCGACCTTCTATCGGTCGTTCAGTCTGCGGCCCCGAGGCAAGCATCACGTGTGCGCTTGTCTCGGGACGGCCTGCCATGTTCGGGGCGCGCAGATGGTGGTGGAAGAGATCGAGAGACATCTGGGGATCGCGGCCGGGGAGACGACCGAGGATGGCGAGTTCACCCTCGAGACGGTGAACTGCCTCGGGGCGTGCGCGCTGGGTCCAATCGTCGTGGTCGACGGTACCTATCACACCAAGGTGGACGCCTCCGGCGTTCCAAGAATCCTGAGAGAAGCCTGCACTGAAGCGGAGCCCCTGGGTTCGCAACCGCAGGTGGCTGTCTCGAGCCTGTAAGGATCCGCACGCAGATGCCATTGAATTCCCTGGACGGACTCAAAGAACACAAGGCACGTCTCAGCAGCAACGCCCCCCGGAATGGCCGCACCCTCGTCGTTCCCGCAGGCACGTGCGGACGCGCCAGCGGTGCCGACGACCTCATTCAAGCGATCCGCGAGGCTCTTCTCCAAAAGGGACTGGCGGACCGGGTTCAGGTGCGGGTTACCGGTTGTCATGGGTTTTGCGAGATGGAACCCTCGATTCTCGTGCAGCCGGAAGGCGTTTTCTACTGCCGGCTGAAGACCGCTCACGCAGAACGCCTCGTCGAGGCAACCGCCCAGGGCGAAGTCGTAGAGGACCTGGTGTGGGCTGACCCCGCTACGGGCGCGCGGATACCTCGCCAAGAAGATATTCCCTTCTTCCGAAAACAGCGCCGCACCCTCCTTTCCCGGAACGAGCAGGTTGATCCGGAAGACATGGATTCGTACTTTCGGGCCGGGGGATACTCGGCGCTCCTCAAGGTGCTCGAGTCGGGCGATCCTCAATGGGTGCTTGGCGAGGTGAAGACCTCGGGATTGCGCGGCCGCGGCGGCGCGGGATTTCCCACGGGCGTCAAGTGGGAGTTGCTGGCCAAGCAGCCCAACACCCACGGCAAGTATCTCGTATGCAATGCCGATGAAGGGGATCCGGGTGCGTACATGGACCGCAGCGTGCTCGAGGGTAATCCGCACAGCATCCTCGAGGGTATGCTCATCGGTGCGTACGCCACGGGGGCCACGGACGGCATCCTCTACATTCGCAATGAATACCCGCTGGCCATCAAGCATGTGAAACGTGCCCTCGAACAAGCGCGCGACGTGGGCCTCATAGGTCAGCACATCCTGGGAACGGATTTCTCTTTCGATCTGCGGATTGTGCAAGGCGCCGGGGCCTTTGTGTGCGGCGAGGAGACAGCCCTGATCCGTTCGATCGAAGGCCAAATGGGCGAACCGCGCCAGCGGCCGCCCTTCCCGATACAGAAAGGCATCGGCGGGAAACCGACGGGCATCAACAACGTGGAGACGTGGGCGAATATCTCCGTCATCATCGAGCAGGGCGCGGCGCGCTACGCCCAGATCGGCGCCGCGCGGAACTCGGGCACGAAGATCTTCAGTCTGGTCGGCAAGATCCGGAACACGGGCCTGGTCGAAGTACCCATGGGTATCACCATCCATGAGATCGTCTACGACATCGGGGGCGGCCCCGTCGGCAACGCCGACATCAAGGCCGTCCAGACGGGAGGGCCGTCCGGCGGCTGCATTCCCGCGGCGCGTTTCGATCTGCCCATCGACTATGACAGTCTCGCGCAGGCCGGCTCGATCATGGGTTCCGGCGGAATGATTGTCATGGACAATCGCACGTGCGTCGTCGACGTCGCCAAGTATTTCATGGGATTTCTCAAGGACGAATCGTGCGGCAAGTGTTTTTCGTGTCGAAAAGGCACCCAGCGGATGCACGAGATCCTCAACGACATTACTCAAGGACGGGGAACGCGGGAGCAACTGGACCTGCTCGAGGAACTCGCGCTCGTGGTCAAGGACACCACGATGTGCGGCTTGGGTCAGACCGCAGCCAATCCCGTCCTTTCTACCTTGCGCTATTTTCGCGATGAGTATCTCGAGCACGTCGAGCATCATCGCTGTCCGGCCGGCGTCTGCAAACCGCTGATTTCGTTTTCGATCAACGACAACTGTGTCGGTTGCCAGGCCTGCGCTAAGCGCTGCCCCGCCCAGGCCATCTCCGGCGAGCGCAAGACGAAGCACAGCATAGACGCGAGGAAGTGCATCAAGTGTGGCACGTGCCGGAGCGTGTGCAAACAAGACGCGGTGGAGGTTGCCTGAACCATGAACGGGATGATCAATCTTACGATCAATGGACTTCCCGTGTTGGTCGAGGAAGGGATGACGATCCTCGATGCCGCGCGGTTCATGGGGTTTCCGATCCCGACGCTCTGCCACATGGATGGCTTATCGCCGTACGGGGCTTGCCGTCTGTGTGTGGTCGAGATTGGAGAAGGGCCTCGCGCGAGACTGGTTACCTCTTGCACGTATCCGGTGGAAGAGGGCCTGATGGTGCGCACGGCTTCGAGACGCGTGATTCGCGCGCGCAAGATGATTATCGAGCTGCTACTGGCGTCCTGCCCCCAATCCAAGGTTATCCAGGATCTGGCGGCGGCGCACGACGTGCGGCAACAACGGTTCCGGCAGGAACACGAGGATTGCATCCTGTGTGGTCTGTGCGTGCGGATGTGTGAGGAACAGATGATGGCGAAGGCCATCGGGTTCCGCCATCGGGGTGCCAAGCGCAGCATTGGAACGCCCTTCGACGTCCACTCCGAGGAGTGCCGGCTCTGCGGCGGCTGCATGTACGTGTGCCCGGCGTGTCAGCTTCGCTGCACCTACACCGAGCCCGACAAAGCGGTCTGCGGCGCGTGCGCCAACCTGTCACCCCCCTGCATCGAGAAAGCCCCCTTTGACGACATGATGTGTTACATGGCGCCGTGTGTCGCCTGTGAAATGAAGAAAGACTGAGCGAGCAAAGGAAGCAATGACAATGGCGAGCACATTTTCGAAGATAAACGCCTCGGCAGCCACCCTGACCAAGAACCGCACCATGGATTCCGTGGTACCGGCCTCAGGCCTGTGCGTGACCTGCGTGGACGGGTGCATTGGCATGTGCGAAATCGGCAAGTCCGCCTACCGTGGCCACGAGGTGTTGTATCCACAACCCTTTGGCGTAATCACGACGGCCGCCGAGAAAACCTATCCCGTGGATTACTCGCATTTCAATATCATGGGTACCGCGGTGGGCGCCCACGGGATCGACGCCGATAGCGACAAAGCCATATTCCCTGCCGTGAACCTCGAGGTCCGGTTTGGTCACGACCATGGAATCAAGTACCGGTATCCCTGGCATATCCCCGGGATCGGATCGACCGATGTGGCCAAGAATAACTGGGATGGACTTGCCATCGGCTCGGCCATCGCCGGAACCGGCCTTACGATCGGAGAAAACGTCGTCGGGATGGACGAAGACGCCGTTATCAGGAACGGGCGCGTCGTGGATACGGTGGACCTCAAACGTCGCGTGAAGCTCTACCAGGATTACCAGCGGGATGGGTTTGGCGCGATCATCGTCCAGGCCAATGTAGAGGATAGCCGGCTGGGCGTCCTCGAATACGCGGTCGAGAAGCTCGGTGTTCGCTGCGTGGAATTGAAATGGGGCCAAGGCGCCAAGGACATCGGCGGCGAGGTGAAGATCGACAACCTTAGGAAGGCGCAGCTCCTCTACGACCGCGGCTATGTCGTTCTGCCCAACCCCACTGATCCCGAGGTGATCAAGGCCTTCGAGCACGGCGCGTTCAAGGCCTTCGAGCGTCACTCGAGAGTGGGCATGGTCGAAGAAGACGCTTTCGGCAAACGCATCGAGCAGTTGCGAAGTGCGGGCGCCCAGTATGTCTTCCTCAAGACGGGTGCATATCGCCCGGCGGACCTGGCGCGCGCGATCCGTTACGCATCCCGGTACAAGCTTGACTTGCTCACGGTCGACGGCGCAGGCGGCGGCACCGGCATGAGCCCCTGGCGCATGATGAACGAATGGGGCGTGCCGCCGGTGCACCTGCACACGCTCCTGTATCAATACGCCAAACGGATCGTCGATCGCGGCGAATACATCCCCGCCTTGGCGGTAGCCGGTGGATTCTCCTTCGAGGATCATATCTTCAAAGCACTTGCATTGGGCGCGCCCTTCGTGAAACTCGTCGGCATGGCTCGCGCCCCCATTGCTGCCGCCATGGTCGGCAAGACGATCGGGCGCTCGATTGACGCCAAGCAGATCCCCGTCTACATCGCCCGATTCGGCAACTCGAAGGACGAGATTTTCGTGACGGCGGTCGAGCTCCGCAGCAAACTCAAGGATATCGATTTTGACAAGATCCCCACGGGCGCGCTCGGGCTCTACACCTACTACGAGCGCCTCGCCCAGGGACTGCGCCAACTCATGGCGGGAAGCCGCAAGTTCTCCTTGGCGCACATCGGCCGCAACGACATCGCCGCCTTGACCCACGACGCGGCCGAGATTACCGGCATTCGCCACATCATGGATGTCGATGCCGAGGAGGTGAAATCCATCCTCGGCTGACGGCTCGGCCTGTCGGCCGTTTTGACGATATCGCGGAACGCTGGCTTGGCGACCTCGTGTCGCGCGATATGGACGCTCGTCGTGAGTAGATCATACGGCGAATGCGCCGCGTAGAGATCCGCGTACGCCCGGATAACCGTCCGGATCGAGGGAATCATCGCTGTAGAGCCACGCGCCAACCGTCGGCTGCCGCTGTGCGCAACACACATCTCACCCGTGTTCTCATCGCACGTACTCCCATCCGCGCCTTACCTCGTGGCGCATGGGACGCGTTGACCCGGAACAGGCGCCCGCGCGTCAACTAGGGAGCGTTGTGCCTGCGGTGGGGCGTGCCGTACCATGTGGGGCGGTTTGGCGGGTACGGACGGTATTGCCGCATTGAACGGTATGGGCTTGGTCCATTTGATCCATGAAGTCAATGCGGTCAATGGGGTCCGTAGTGTGTTGCGTCCCGGCGACGCGATAGGTCAAGGAGCGAAGTGTGGGTAGAATCATCCAGATAGCCGTGGCGGTTGCTGTGGCGGCTGTCGCCGGGGCGCAGGGCGCGGGCGCGGCGGCGCTCGAGGAGTCGTGGGGCAACATTGAGGGCGCGTGGCGGTTCTCCACGGATCCCAACGAGGTCGGCGAGGCCGAGGGTTGGTTCGCCATCGAGTACGATGACTCGGCGTGGCGCGCGCTCGATGCGCCCGGTTGCTGGGAAGCGCAAGGCGTCACGGATCCGAGGCCGGATTGCCCGCCGAAGCCCAAGGACGGCATGCCGTGGTCGGATTACGATGGCGTCGCCTGGTACCGCCTCCGCGTGACGGTTCCGGCGGTGTGGCGCGGCGCGGCGCTCGAGTTGCTCCTCGGCAGTGTCGACGACGAGGATCGCACGTATGTCAACGGCCGGCTCATCGGCGAGACCGGGCCGGGCATCGAGCGGGCGGTATCGGTACGGCGGCGGTACACGGTTCCGGCGGATTGTGTGCAGGCGGGCGGCGCCAACGTGATCGCCATTCGCGTGAAGGACGGTGGCGGCCCGGGCGGCCTGATGGGGCCAACGCTGACGTGGCTACCGAAGGAAAGGATGGATGTCATGACCACATTCACAGCGCCGGATGGGCCGCTGACCGAACGGCTCACGGTTCCGCCGGCGAAATCGCGCATCCTCAAAATCGTCCACGGCCTACCGGACGCGCCCGAGGATCAGGATGTCCTGTTCGCGTCACTCCTCGGCCAAGGCTTCGGCGGGATCGTGACGAACGTCTCGTTCGGCGAGTATCTCGAGAGCGATGAGAAATGGGCCGCTTTCGTGCGCGGCGTCCACGAGGCCAAGGCGGCCGGCATGGCACTCTGGCTCTACGATGAGCGCGGCTATCCCTCGGGCAATGCGGGCGGCATCACCATGCGCGATCATCCGGAATGGGAGGCGCGCGGCCTGTTCATCGCGGACACTTCGAGCGAAGGCGGCGCCGTCGATATCGAGCTGCCGCCGGGCGACTTGGTGTTCGCGTCGGCGTTTCCGGTGGCCGACGGCCTCATCGACCTCGAACATGTCACGGATCTCGCCGCGCTGGTGGTCGATGGCCGGCTGCGCTGGGAGGCGCCGGCCGGCGCGTGGCGGGTGATGGCCGTCACCGAGGGCCCCCTGTACGAAGGCACGCACGCCGCCGTCAGTCTCGCCGACAAGTTGCCCTACATCAATCTGCTCATGCCCGAACCCACCGCGCGTTTCATCGAAGTCACGCACGGCGGCTACGCTCAACACCTCGGCGACGACCTGGGCCAATGGTTCGAAGCCACGTTCATGGACGAGCCGTCACTCATGAGCCTGTTCATGCGCGGCCAGGCCTACCGCGTGTTGCCGTGGGCGCCCGAATTCGCGGCCGAGTTCAAGACGCGCCGCGGCTACGCCCTCGAACCTGTCCTCGCGGCGCTCGTGGCCGATGCCGGCGCGCAGGGAGCCTCGGTGCGCTACGACTTTTGGCTGACGGTGGCCGAGCTCATCTCCGAGAACTTCTTTGGCCAGATTCAGACGTGGTGCCGCGCGCACGGCGTTCCGTCCGGCGGCCATCTCTTGCTCGAGGAGCCGCTCCTCACGCACGTACCGCTCTACGGCGACTTCTTCCGGTGCGCCCGCCGCCTCGACGCGCCCAGCATCGACTGCCTGACGAGCTTGCCGGATCAAGTGCCGTGGTTCATCGCGCGCCTGATCAGCAGCGTCGCCGAACTCGAGTGCCGCGCCGTGACGATGTCCGAAACCTCGGATCACGTCCAGCGGTATCGGCCAGCCGGCGACACACGCCCCGTGCGCGAGGTCAGCGAGGCCGAGATCCGAGGCACGTGCAACCGCCTCATCCTGAACGGCATTACCACCATCACCAGCTACTACTCGTTTGGCGGCCTGTCGACGAGCCAAGTCGTGCGCCTCAACGAGTGGGTCGGGCGGTGCTGCACGGCGCTCGAGGGCGGCCACCAAGTCACGGATATCGCCTTCGTCTATCCCATCGAGAGCCTGTGGCCGCGTTTTGTGCCATCGCGCAACTGGACCGATGATTGCCCGGCCGATGCGCGCCGCATCGAGAGCGCCTACCGGGGCGTCGCCAACGACTTGTTTGCGTCCGCGCGCGACTTCACGTACGTGGACTCGAAGGCGCTCATCGATGCCGAGCCTTGCGAGGGCACGCTCATGCACGGCGATCTGCGCTGGCGGCTCGTGGTATTGCCATGCGTCGACACGCTGCCCCTCGAGGCGTGGGAGAACCTCGCCCGGTTCTGGCGGAGCGGCGGCGCCGTGATCGCCGTGGGCACGCTGCCGGCCAACAGCGAACGCGAGTTCCCGTGTGCGCGTGTTCAGGAACTCGCGCGGGAAGTCTTCGGCGAGGTCGGCACCACGCCCCATGTCACCACGAACGAGGCCGGCGGCGCCGGCGTGTACCTGCCCGGCGGCTCGGAGGCACTCGTGCCGATAGTCCTCGACGCGATTCTCGAACGGGATGTCCGCGTCGCGGAGGCCGTCGGGCCGATCCGCGCGACCCATCGGCGGATCGACGGCCGCGAGGTGTACTTCGTGATCAACGACGGCGCCGAGCCGTGGAGCGGCCAGCTCGCGCTTACCGCCGAAGGGCCGGGCGAGCAGTGGAATCCGGCCAGCGGCACGATGACGCCTGTCGCATCGGCCGAGGCCGTCGATCTCGACCTCGATCCATACGGCGGCGCGCTATTCGTGTTCGAGCAGGCGCGCATGCCTCGGCGTTTGCAGGTCGAGGAGGGCACGTTGCCGGGCCTGCGGATTTCGCCGTTGCCCGTGGCCGAGCCGTCGGTGTCCAAGGGCGAGTTCGTGCAGGGCGACCTCACAGCCTGCGAAGCGAGGCCCGAGTGGGCCGGCATGGACATGGGCGAAAACAGTGGCGCCTCGAAGGCCTGGCGCGCCGAGGCCACGCTCACCAAAGGCGAGGTCGACACGTTCCTCTTCGTGTCCTTCGACTATGCGCAGACGCTAGACTTGAGCGACGCCGCGTGCGTCGTCGTCACGGCGTGGATGCCTGAGCAAACCGCCGCCACGCGGCTCCTGGTGATCCTCCGCGACGCCAAGGGCGTCGACTACATCGCGAGTACCGAAGCGATGCTGAACACGGCCGGGCCGGTTCAGTGCCTGATTCCACGGCGACGATTCGAGCGCGCCGGCTGGTCGCATAATGCCGAAGGCGCCCTCGATTTCGCCGCCGTGAGCGCCGTGCGCGTCGGTTGGGGCGGCTACCTCGGCGCCGAAGGCCAGCACATCGACTTCACACTCGCCCCGCCGGCCGTGGCGAAGAAGTGATCCTGGGGCTTCCTCGGCAGCGAATGGTAAGATACGCGACAACAAGGAGGTCCTGTCTGCATGCTTGAACTTGCGCTGGTGGGTGTGGTGTTGATCGCGGTGGCGGCGCCGGTGGCGGGCGATTGTTTCGGCGATGCCGAATGGCTTAGGGATCCCGTGTTCGATGGCGTCAAAACCATCGACTATTACCACAAGGATCGCGGCAAGGAAAGCATTCCGGCGCGTTTCGGCCCGAAGAATGTCCACACCTTCTTCCGCAAGGAGATCGCCCTCGCTGGCGCGCCGGTATCGGCGCTGCTGCGCGTCACGGCGGACGATTACGTCAAGCTCTACATCAACGGGCGATTCGTCGTCCAAGGTCCTGAACCGGGCTATCCCTTCGCGTATCCCTACTACGAACTCGATGCACGGCCCTTCCTCGAGCCAGGCGCGAACGCCATTGCCGCGCACGCGTATTACCAAGGCTTGCGCAATCGCGTGTGGAACAGCGCCGACAATCGCGCTGGCTTCGTCCTGAGTTTGGACGTCACGTATGCCGACGGCACGACGACGCGATTCGCCACGGACGCCTCGTGGCGGTGTCTCCATTGCGAGGCCTATCCCACCGGCCGCACCATCGGTTACGACACGCAGTTCGCCGAGGATGTCGACATGCGCGCGATGCCGGCGGGCTGGCGCGAGGCCGGATTCGACGATGCCGCCTGGAAACCGCCCCTGACCAGCCGCCAAGATCACGTATTTACCCGCGCGATCACACCGCCGCTCGATATCTACCGCGTGGATCCGGAGACGACCGTCGCGAAAGGCGACGGTCGCTACTTCTACGCGTTCCCGACCGAGATCGTCGGCCACACCTGCATCCGCATCCAAGGCCCGGCCGGCCACGCCCTCGAGGTACGCCACGGTGAAGAACTCACCGCGCCCGAAACCGTCCGGTTCGAGATGCGCTGCAACTGCACCTACCAGGATTTCCCGGTGCTCTCCGGCCGCGAGGACCTCATCGAGTCCTACGACTACCGCGCGTTCCGCTACATCGAGATCCTCAACGCTCCGGCCGAGCCCGAGGTTTGGGTCATGGTGCGCCACCACCCGTATCCCGCCGATGCGGCCACGCTGGTCTCGTCCGACGCGCTCCTCGACGACATCTGGGCGCTGTGCCGCAACGGCGTCAAGTTCGGCGCGCAAGGCGGTTTCCTCGATTGCCCGACCCGCGAGAAGGGGCAGTACCTCGGCGACGCGCTCATCACCGGCCACGCCCACCTACTACTCACCGGCGACGGCTCGTTGACGCGCAAAGCCCTCGCCGATTTCCAGCACTCGCAGCGGATTTGCCCCGGCATCATGGCCGTAGCGCCCGGCAGTTTCATGCAGGAAATCGCCGAGTACTCGCTCCAATGGCCGCTGATCTTGGCCGAGTACTTCCGGCAAACCGGAGATCGCGCCTTCACCATCGAGATGGTCGACGCCGGTTTCGACAGACTCTTCGACTACTTCGCCGGATTTGAAGGCGCCGACGGACTCGTCACGAACATGACGGATAAGTGGGTGCTTGTGGATTGGCCGAAGAACCTGCGCGACGGCTACGATTACGATTACGCGAGCACGCGTGAGAACGCCGTACTCAACGCGTTCTACGTCGCGTCGCTCGACACGGCCGCCGGCCTCCTCGAATCGCTTGGCCGCGACGCGACGCGCTATCGCGATAGGGCCGAGCGCGTCCGCAAGGCCTTCGTCGAGCGTCTATTCGATACCGAAACGGGCCTCTTCGTCGACGCGCCCGGCTCGACGCATCACTCACTCCACGCGAACGCCTTGCCGCTGTGTTTCGGCATCACGCCGCCGGAACGCGTCGACGCGGCCCTCGCGCTAATCCGCGAGAAGCGGCTGAGCTGCGGCGTATACATCGCGCCCTTCGTGATCGCGGCGTGTTTCCGCGCGGGCGATCCGGAGCTGGGCTACGACCTGATCACGTCGACGGATGAGCACTCGTGGCACGAGATGCTCCAGCACGGCGCGACGACATGCATGGAGGCCTGGGGCCCGGACCAGAAATGGAACACGAGTTGGTGTCATCCGTGGAGCAGCAGCCCGATATTCCTCATCGTCGAGCAGGTGATGGGCCTCACGCCGGCGCGGCCCGGTTGGCGCACCGTCCGGTTCGCGCCGCACGTGCCGGCGAAGCTCGACCGCATCAAAGTTGCCCTGCCGACGCCGCGCGGGCGCATCACGGCGTCCTACGCCAAAGGCCAAGGCTTCCAACTTGTTGTGCCGCCGGCTGTCGAGATCGACACGGAGACTCCCGACGTCGAGGTGATCCGCGACGACGCGCTTGACGCCACACAGCGAGAGTTCCTGGACACCCATGACTGGCCTGCGCGCGCCGGAGACGCCACCGCCGTCTGGGTCTCGATTCCCGAGCAGCAGCTACGCGTCATTGAGAAGGATCGCGTCGTGTGGCAAGCGCCGTGCTCGACGGCAGCGCGCGGCGCCGGCTGCGAGATGGAAAGCATGCAGACGCCCACCGGCTGGCACTCGGTTGCCGCGAAGCTGGGTGACGGTGCAACCTGGGGACAAGTGTTCCGCAGCCGAAAGGCCACCGCCGAGATGTGGAAACCAGGCCGGCACATCGACGAAGACCTCGTACTGACCCGCATCCTGACACTCACCGGCGAGGAGCCCGGCAGGAACCAGGGCGGCAACGTCGACAGCCTCGCGCGGAACATCTACATCCACGGCACCAACGGCGAATCCGCCATCGGCACACCCGTATCCCACGGATGTATCCGCTTGACCAACGACGATGTCATCGAGGCATTCAAGCGCATTCCCCAAGGCGCGCCCGTGTTGATTACCGAGTAGTGGCGTCACGGCGCGACTTGGAGTTCGCGATCGGTGCGGGCAGCGCGGCCGGCATCGTCCCAAACGACAAGGATGACGCGGTAGATGCCGGGGCGCCGGTAGGTATGCTCCACCTCGGATTCGGTGCGTGGGGGGCCGTCGTCGAGGTCCCAAAGGTGCATGGCAATCCGGCCTTCGGCGGCGTGCGTTCGCGCGATGAAGCGGACGGGCTTGCCGACTCGCGCGTCGCCCTCGATCTCGATGCCGACCTCAGGCGTCGGTTCAGACCACGCGCGCCCTTCCGGCAGGGCATCGTTGCCATTGCCGTGCACATCGCAGTCGTCCCACTCGATGGCCGTGTCTCGCACGAGGCCGGCTATGGCCGCGCCGGTGTTGCCCGCGAGTGTGCATCGGGCGAAGCGTAGGCGGTCGACACCGGCGCCGACCACCTGCACGCCGAGGCGTGCGTTGTCGCGGAAGATACAATTCTCGAACACGATGTTACGGCAGTTCCCGTTGAACCGGAATCCATGGCCTTCATCGCCCGGATACCACACGGGCCCCTCGCCAACGGGCATGCGCTCGAAGGTGCACGCGTAGAGGTAGTGGCACGCGATGCCGGTAGCCTCGCCTTGGAACTGGGCGCCCCACTGGTTGCAGCGGCGGACGGTGTTGCGCGCCCACAATGCGTAGTCTTTCTTGCACGTGCTCGACACGGACAGGCCAATCTTCTGGTGGCCATCGACGAGGTTATCGGTGATGACGAGGTACGAGCCGATGCCCTCGATGCCGTACGGCTTGAACACGCCCGAAGCATCCGCGATCACGTTCCGCCGCGCCGCGCAATACTCGCAGCCGCCGATGCTAAGCCAGTGATCGAGGACGTTGTCCTCAATGACGGCGCGGTCGCAGCCGCCCCAGACCTCGATGCCGAGGCCTTCGCCGCCCGAGCCGGTGACGACATTGCCGCGAATGACGACATCCGTCGAGCCGTTGTCCGCGAAGATGCCGCCACGGCCCGTGCAGTGGATGGTGTTCCGAAGCACTTGATTCCGCGACGAGCCCCAGGACAGCCGGATGCCGCCGCCGAAGTCAGCGCCGACGCCAATGTTCTGGAAGTGGCAATCCGCGATGATACTGTCCGTGACGCCGCCCTCGCGTGTAGGGTTGTTACCGGCGAAGAGGACGCCGTGCGGGCCGAATCCCTCGCCTTTGACGAGATTGGATACGGTGACGTGGTGGATGTTGAGGCGTTGCGCGTGACTCCCGGAGATGCCTTGGGTCGCCTTCGGATCGCTCTGCCCGTCGAGCGTCAGATGGCAGAGCTCCGCGTCTTCGCAGCCCGACGCGCCGACCATCGGACACGGATTCGCCGCCGTGAATCGGAGGATGGTCTTATCCTGACCTGCGCCCATGACGCGGACGCCCGTCTTGAGCGTGAGCGTTGCGTCGAGGGCGTACACGCCGGCGTCCAGCCGCACCGTATCGCCCGGCCCGGAGCGATCCAGCGCCTCGGCGATGGCGGCCTGGTTGCGTCCGGCCACCTCGATCACGTCCGCGTGCGCGCACAGCGCAAAGGCTGCGACCAGTATCGCTATTCCCATGGCCCGTCCTCCTCGGGCTCCAGCATGCCGCATTCCGGGGCGATCCGCAACCGTGGGGGGCCAAAGACCAAAGGGACATCAAGGACCCAGAAGACGGCTCGTGGAACGCAATTCGTGGAGGAAGCCGCCGTGCCCCACCGTTTCGTGACGCCTCGTGGCGGCTGCGCGCAACCCCTTACGCACAAGGGCCGATGCAGGTCGTGCGCAGGCCCTTCGTCCCTTTCTGAGGTCCTTCTCGTCTTTGGCTGACCCCGCTTGCCCGCGGACCATGCCGAGCATGTCGACGCCAAGGCCCGCCTCGCCGAAGACCTCACCAACCGCCTACGCGCTACCGGCGATCCGCGCATCCTCGGCGGCGACGTGCCCTTCGACACCTATCCCTACTACGGGAAACGGCCCAAGTGGGCCGACCCTGGCTGACGCTACGTTTCAGCCGGGCTGCACGTGGGGAGCTTACCGTCAAATCCGTTGTCTTTCCTCGCGGGCTGTGGTAGGGTGTTTCGGTGAGTCCGAAACTACATAGGCTGCATTACGGCCGGTAGCGTAGGAACTTCCTGAGTCGTCTTGCGTCTTGATGACAGACGGTGGTCGGCGGATTCCGGAAGGAAGATGCGAAACGCTCCGTCCAAGTGAACGGGGGAGAGGGTCATGCGCGTAGCGGCGGGTAGCCTAGTATGTCTCCTTGTTGCGGTGGGAACGGTTTCGGCGGGAAACACACTGGTCGTGCCGGACGGTTATGCGTCGATCCAAGCGGCGATCGACGCCGCCGCATCGGGCGACACGGTCGAGGTCAAGGCCGGCGTCTATGACGAGACGCTCCGGTTCAAGTCGGGTGTTGATCTCAAGGGCGCGGGGGCGGATATCACGATTGTCCGCGCGGCGAGCACGAAGGGGGTCCTGCTGAAAGTGGAGAATGCGGAGAGCGGCCGTATCGAAGGGCTCACATTCGAGCACGCCGACGTGGAGTCGCTGGATCCGTGTCGCGAAGACTGGACGGACGCGGTGGCACTGATCCACAGCGCCGTCGAGATCCGAAACTGCGTTCTCGGCCCGAGCGCGGGCTGTGGCATCTCCATGGAGCAAGAAGGCAACACGATAGTAACGGAGTGCCGGGCGGTGGAGAACGCGCGCGCAGGCATCTTCATGAGGCACGCTGGGACGAAGGCCACGCTTCTTCGCAACGAGTGCAGCAACAACCGGATGTGGGGCGGCATTGTCGTGTGGGACGGCGCCACACTGACCGCGGAAGAGAACACCTGCTCGGGCAACTGCCCCTGCGGTATACGAGCGTATGGCCGAGAGACCTCCTTTTCGATCAAGGACAACCTGCTCGCTGACAATCGTGGTTCCGGCATCGACATCGAGGCCTGGGCTACGGGCGTCGCCGAAGCCAATGTCTGTCGAGGAAATCAGGAGAACGGCATCCTGCTCCGGATGGGCGTCCACGGCACCGTTTTCGGCAACACCTGCGAAGAGAACCGCTGGTGCGGCATCGTGGTCAAGTCTCTGCTGACCGACATCGAGGTGAGGGGCAATACGTGTCGCGGCAACCACGGCAACGGCATCGACGTGTGCTTCGGCGCCGTCAGTGGCGTCTCGGGCAACACGTGCGTCGGGAACGGGTGGTCGGGCATTTCGGTTTCGCAATGGTTCACCGCGCCGGCCGTTGTGGCCAATGAGTGTACCGGAAACGGCACGCATGGGTTGTGCTTTGCTCTGGGCGCCGGTGGTAGGGGCGAGGGCAACGTGTGTCGGCAGAACAAGGAGTACGGCATCCTCGTAACCGATGAAGGTACCACGCCGGAACTCGGCCGGAACATCGGCGAGGATAACGGCAAGGAAAATGTGGCCCGCCTCGACGGGGCGCCGGTGTCGGGTCAATATCAGGTGGTCAATAAGGAAGCCGGCTGGGCGCTCGCGGCCGGGCAGTTTGACCAGATCGAGGAGATCGGGGCGCGGATTCGCCGCCACAAGTGCCGAGACTGGCACGGAACATGGCAGTTGGAGTGGCTTTACGACGGGTTGGGTGACGGCGAGGCAGACATCACCCCGGACAAGCGCGACGCGTTCAAGGCAACACTCGACCGTTGGCAGGAGGCCTATCCGAACTCGGTGATGCCCCTCATCGTCCAAGCCAAGACTCACATCGACTACGGTTGGGACGCCCGCGGAAGCGGCTATGCCAACACGGTCACAAAGGAAGGCTGGCGCGTGTTTCACAGAGAGATCGGCATCGCCGAGGACTATCTGCTCAAGGCCGAGGCGCTGAACGGCGACGACCCGGAGCTCTACGCGAAGATGATTACCGTCGGTATGGCCTCGAACAACTCCTCTCGGGAGCAACAGGCCATATTCGAGAAGGGCATTGGCATCGAGCTCGGCTACTATCCTCTCTACCAAAGGATGGCGTACAGTCTCACCCCTCGTTGGGGCGGTAGGCCCGGCGAGCTTGAGCGGTTCGCCGAACACGCCGTCGAACAGACGCGCGGGCAATTCGGCACAGCCTTGTACGCCGTGATCGCCCAATCCATCCTGGGCTGCGTGGGCGAAGAGAACTTCGTGGACGACCACTTCTTCAAGTGGAAGATGCTCGACCAAGGCTTCGAGGAGCTGCGAGAGGCGTATCCCAACTCGAACTGGCGCCTCAACCAGCACTGCCTACTGGCCTGCATCTATCGCGACCAGGAAAAAGCCAAGGTCCTTTTCGAGAAGATCCGCGGCGATGTCGACGACTCCATATGGCATTACGGCGCAGGATTCCACCCGTGGAAGCAGTGGGCCTTCGGCCTGGCGCCCGCCCCCGCGAAAGAACCCACCAAGCACACACTCGCTTCCTCGTTTGTCGACCCCGTCGGCGAGGTCCTGGACTCGCTTCCCGAGGAGGTGGCTTCTTTTGTCAAGACCGTCTTGTGGGCCGCCGCGGTGGCGGCGGTGGTCATCTTGGCGTCCTTCATCGCCCTTGCCACACACATCGTGAGGCGTCGGGGCCGACGAGGAATACCACCGCCGTTGCCTTGAGGTGGAGGCCACGCGAGGCGCCCCGGTGCCTTTTGTGGCTGACGCGCGGTGGCCGAAAGGGCGCGCCTTTTCCCGATTTTTCATAATTATTGATTATTGGTTGCCATGATGTAATATACTCTTGGTGTGGAGAAACCATCTTGAACCTTGAACGAGGAGAAGAAGGAGAAGCACGATGCCGTATTCCATTCGGATCGTTGATGTTTGGGTAGGGTCCATTAAGGACAAGCCGGGCGCATTGGCCGAGGCGCTGAAGCCCCTGGCGGCCGCAGGTGTCAACCTGGAGTTCGTACTGGCCCGCCGCGATCAGGCCGGCAAGGGCCTGGTATTCGTGGCGCCGATCGAAGGCGAGGCGCAGACTCGGGCCGCCGCAGCCCTGAAACTCGGTAAGTCGGACACCCTTCAGGTGTTGCGGATCTCCGGGATGGATCGGGTGGGCTTGGGGGTCGACATCATGGGCACCTTGGCGGAGGCCGGTATCAACGTGCGCGGCCTGTCGGCCATGGCCTTCGGCAAGCGGAGCGTGTTCTACATCGCCTTGGACTCGAAGCAGGACTCGGCCCATGCGCGCCGCGTTCTTGCGACGAAGCTCGGCGTTCTATAACGCGCGGTGCTCGGCGTGGGCGCGTTCGAGCACGGCCGCGCCAATGGTTCGGCCAAGGCGATGGCATGCTTCGAGATCCTCGTCGCCCGGCACATACGCGACCTTGAGACCATCGCTCACCAGTGCGACCTTCATCGCCCGAAGGTATTCGTTCAGTTGCTCGACGGCCTCGCCGCTCCAGCCGTATGATCCGAAGGCCGCACCCACCAGGTTCTTGGGTCGGAGACCTTTGAGGTAGGTCAGCACGTCCGCCACCGTCGGAAAGACGCCGTTGTTAAGCGTCGGTGATCCGACGACGAGTGAGCCCGCTTCGAGAAGCTCCGTGGCCACTTCGGCGCGTGTGTGTTCGCTCAGGCGCATCAACTTCGGTTCGGCGCCGCCGGCCTCGATGCCGTCCGCGATGGTCTGCGCCATCACGGCCGTGCTTTCCCACATGGTGTCATAGACAATCACGGCCTTGCGCGTGGGCGCTTGTTCCGACCAGCGGGCGTAGGCATCGAGGATCCAGCGTGGATCGCGCCGCCATACTGGCCCGTGGTCGGGCGCGATGATCGAGAATTCCAACGCGGATAGTTTGGCGAGCGCCCGCGGGATGATGCCCGCGTACGGCATGAGGATATTGGCAAAGTACTTGCCGGCCTCGAACTCCAGTACAGCCCGGTCCAGTGCGTCGTCAAAACGCTCGGTCGACGCGAGATGCATGCCGAAGGCGTCCTGAGAGAAGAGCAGCTTGTCCTCCGCGAGATACGTTACCATGCTGTCCGGCCAATGGAGCATTCGCGTCTCGTAGAAGCTCAGCGTCAATCCGCCCACGTCGATCCTCTCGCCGTCCGCGACGGCGCGCACGTCGTCGAGGGCGCCGAAATGCGCCGACAGTGCTGCGACACCGTTCTTCGAGGCGAGGACCTCTCGAGGCCGGACGCGGGCGATGACCTCGGGCAGACATCCCGTGTGGTCCATCTCGGAATGATTCGAGACGATCCGATCGATCGTTTCCGGCGGGCACACCGAGGCGATCCGCGCCATCATTTCGTCCATGAACGGCGCCTTGACCGTATCGATCAGCACCGGCGCATCGCCCATCACAAGGAAGGCGTTATATGAGGAGCCCCGCTCGGTGCTGTAGCCGTGGAAATCCCGGAGTTGCCCGTCTACGGCCCCGACCCAGTACACGTGGTCCGTAACGCGCACCGCCGACAATGTGGTACTCATGGCACTACCTTATGCGTGGTTCCCCACGAAGTGCTCAGGGCGGCCCCCACGGCTTCCGCCACGGCGCCGCCCCGCGATCCACTCGTTGCTCGGACGGCCGGACTCAGGCGCCGCCCATCAGCTCCAACTGGTCGTTCAACTGCGTTATGTGGCCCATTTCCTCGCGGATGATCGCGTCGATCTGATCGCCCACCGCCTTCGAGGACCGCATTTGTCGGATGCCCAGATAGAACAGAATCGAGTCGCGCTCGCGGCGAATGGCTTCGATAAGCACCTCGCCTATCGAGACATCCGCTCTCAGAAACTCGGCCGGATCGTCCGTCACGTCGAACACGGCTCCAGCCACAAACGCATGGAGATACCGCGCGACTTCGTCATCCATGGCGCCGCCATCCGCGCCCGCGGCATCCTCCGGCAGGTTCGCGCGCATGCGCTCGAAGGTGCGCTGGTGGGCCTCCTCCATCTTGGCGAGCTCAACCAGCACGGCCCGCGTCTCCGGATCCGGGAACTGCCCGGCGGCCGCACAGTAGAATGCCGCGCCGTTCATCTCGATCCGGATCGCCATTTCATAGATCTCATGAGGGTCGAATTCGTACGCCATTTCACCTTCTCCGTGGCGGTCAAGAGTCCGCTGGGCCTTCAACCACCTTGATCTCACCTGCTCTCCGAAACGCTATGCGCTCCGCCACAAGCCGTGCAGGTTGCAGAACTCGCGCGCATGGACGGCATCCGCGTCGACCAGGAACGTGGCCTCGGGCGCGTCGCCCGGCTTGAGAAAGCGACGGCACACCGAGTCGCCCGCCGTCAACTCGATCCACTCGATGTAGTGATTGTCCACCATGGGGTGGGCGACACTGCCGACCTTGACCTTGTACCCGTTCGGGATCTTCTCGATGACCGGCACGTGCTTCTCCTGGGCCGCGTCGGTTGTGTTCTCGACGAGGAGCGTCATGGGCTGATTGCAGCACACGAGCTGGCCTCCACCGCTGCGCACAACCATGACCATCTGCCCGCATACTTCGCACTTGAGTACCTGTAGTCTCTCCGCCATGGTGCTTCTCCTCTTTGTTTGCATCCCCACAGACGCTGTATGGGCGAAAACAACGCGAGACCGTCGGCCTATTCCGACTCACCCGGCCTTCGTATCACCAGTTCTCAGCGAGAATCTCGAAGTAGGCTTGAGGATGGGCGCACGCCGGACAGAACTCGGGCGCCTCGGTGCCCTCGTGCAGATAGCCGCACTTCCGGCAGCGCCACACCGTCGGCTCGGGCTTCTTGAACACCGTGCCTTCGTCCAGATTGCGCAGCAGGCCCAGGTAGCGTTTCTCGTGCTGTTTCTCGGCCACCATGATCGCCCGGAACTTCTTGGCCACGACGTCAAACCCTTCTTCCTCGGCAATCTTGGCAAAACCGGGATATAGCATCGACCACTCCTCGTGTTCGCCGGCAATGGCCGCACGGAGGTTCTGGACGGTCTTGCCGACCACGCCCGCCGGAAACGGGGCCTGGATCTCGACGGTGCCGCCCACCAAGAAGCCGAAGAACTGCTTGGCATGCGAGCGCTCCTGTTCGGCCGTCTCCTCAAAGATGTCGGCGATCTGAACATAGCCTTCCTTACGGGCCTTGGCCGCGTAAAAATCGTACCGGTTCCGGGCCTGCGACTCGCCGGCAAACGCAATCAACAAGTTTCGCTCGGTTCTTGATCCTTCGATACCTGGCATGCTACCTCCCAACGCAGCGCTGCGTTTCGTTAGGGCCTATGCTGCGGCACCCTCTACAATACAGTAAAATGATCCTTGGTCACGCCGCACTCCGGACACACCCAATCGTCCGGGAGATCCTCGAAGGGCGTGCCCGGTTCGACCCCGTTGTCCGGATCTCCTTCTTCGGGATCGTAAACCCATCCACACAGGTCGCAGATGTACGATTTCACGGCGATTCTCCTCCTCGTTCCACACGGCGCGTGTGGTGCTTGAAACAGCACACTGCTCGATGCTTCGGCCCAATACCACGGGGCGGATCATACCACCGAACCGGTCTCCGTTGCACTCCCGCTGACCCGCCGGCCCGACGCGCCAAGCGACCGATCCGAGGCCAGCCGCTGAGCCGCCAGACGTGCCCTCGGAATCAGCCGTGGACTCACGCTCACCCGTGTGATGCCGGCCTCCGCGATGCGGTGCACGTAGGCCGGATTGGCAGCCACCTCGCCGCACACGGACAGCGGCCGCCCGATCGCCCGCGCGGCCGCCGCGAGATCGGCAATGAGCGCCCACAACACTTCGTGATCCGGACAGTAATCGGCGGCGACGAGTTCGTTGTTTCGGTCCACGGCGAACAGATACTGAATAAGGTCGTTCGTGCCGATGCTGGCAAAATCCGCCTCGGCCAGGATGGCCCGCGCTTCGAGGCACGCGGACGGTACCTCGAACATGACGCCCTGGCGCAGGTCGCCCGGCTCGAGATCCCGGATCGCGTCTGCAAACAGGGCCTTCAGCCGCCGGAGTTGGTCCAGGCCCGTGACCATCGGATACATCGCGTTAACCGAGCCCAACCGCGACGCCCGCGCCAACGCGCGCGCCTGGTCGCGCAGCAACGCCGGCCGCCCGAGCAATAACCGGCTCCCTCGAAACCCAAGGTAGGGATTCTCTTCTTTCGGCAGGTTCAAGAACGCCGCCGCCTTATCGCCGCCGATATCCAGGAGGCGGAATGTCACCGCCTGCGGGCGTACGGCCTCTACAACCCGCGCGTAGCGCTCGAACTGCTCCTCTTCCGTCAGGGCGCGGCCTTCGCGCAGGAACTCGAACTCCGTCCGATAGAGCCCGATGCCCTCGGCCTGGAATCGGAGTGCGTCGTCGACTTCGCCGGCGTGGCTGATGTTCGCCATCACTCGGAATCCAGCTACGGGTGCGACCGGCGCCCGCTCGGCCCGGCCGGCGCGATCGAGGCCGGCGTACCGGTGCACGGTATCCTCGCTCGGCCACACAACCACCGTCCCTGTGCTGCCGTCGATCAGAACCTCGGCGCCGCAGACCACCAGGCTGTGAATGCCCTTCACCCCGCTTACAGCGGGGATACCCAGGGCTCGCGCCAGAATGGCCGCGTGCGACCCTGGACCGCCCCGCTCGGTGACGAACCCGATCGTGTGCTCCGTGTCCAGATCGACCGTGAGCGATGGCGTGAGCTCCTCCGCCACCACGATGCGATCGCGGCCGCGCTGGCAGTGGTCCGATCCACCGCACTGCAATGCCGGATTCATGTTACGCAACACGTCAAGCAGCCGCCGCTTGATCTCGCCGATGTCCGTGGCGCGTTCCTTGATGTACTCATCGTCCACGCCGCTTACCATCGTCTCGTAAGCATCAAGCACCTTCGCGACGGCCATCTCCGCGTTCAGCCCCCCCTGGATAACCTCGCGATCGATCTTGTCAAACAGGCCGTCGTCCTCGACCATCATTCGTTGGGCCATGAAGATCCCGGCCTCGGCCATTCCCACGCGTTCCTCCACGGTGCGCTCGATCTCGGCGAGGCGCGCCACCGTGGCTTCGCGCGCGCGCGACAGCCGAGCCCGTTCGCGATCCACCCCGTCGCCCTCGACCTTGAAGGAAGGCAGGTTGGTGTGGCGGCGATCATTGAACAGGCAGGCCCGCGCGAGCACCTTGCCCTCACTGAGGGGCAAACCCTCGAGTCTCGTTTCTCGATTGGAGCCCAACATTTTGCCACTGCACTCCGGAATCCCGGCTGGTTATGTTGCTTAACGCCGCGGGAGAGTCCGTTTATTCGCCCGGGCGCCCCATGCGGCGCACCGTTCCATGCCCCCGCCAACGAAGCCGGCGGACCCACCATCACAGCGAGAGGTATCTGCCCAGTGACGACACAAGCGACTCCCGGGTGTCGAAGTAGGCTGTAACACCCGCCTTGAGGGCCTGCTCGCGGATCGAAGTCCGGCCGCCCGCATAGAGGAAAATGGGGAGTTTTTCGAAGCCGCGCGTGTTCTTCACCACACGGCAGATCTCCGTCCACGGCAGCTCCCCTTGGTCGCAGTCGAGCACAAACGCCATGGGCTGAGCCAACCGGAGTCGGAAGAAACCGTCCACAATGCCCGACGATTGGATTACTTGATAGCCGCCCTCTTCCAACATCGCGCCGATCCCCTGCCTCTCGCCGGGCTCTGGCTCCATCACCAGTACCGATTGAGGCAAGCTGTCCTCGCCGCGCATTCGCCCGAGCAACGCAAACACGTAGAAGCGAATGTCGCTCAACAGCACTTCCTGGCCAGGCTCGAACGAGCAGCCCACGAAGGTACCCTTTGTGTCGGTGCGTACGCTACGCGCGACGGCCTTCATCTGGTGAATTGACGTACCGTCGGGAAGGTCGAGGGAAATGCGCATCGCGCTGCCCACCTTCACGGGCCTGTTCACCAGGATGCCGCAGCCGCCGAGACTCAAGTCGATGAGCTCCGCTGGAATATGCTCGGACTGGCCCATGTCGATCGTGGCGGGCAGACTCAACTGCACGCGCTCGTGCTTGCGGATCGACGCCATCTTGAAATGATCAGGCCAGGCCACCCGGAACTGCGGGCGCCCCTTCTCCGTCTCCCAGTCCTGAACATACGTGTCGAAACCGCAGGCCATGCCTTCATAAAGGAACCGAATGATGCAGCGCTGTTGCTCCCTCAATGCGAGAAAGCGATTGTCCAGTTTCGGCCGATCCAACGCCAGGTAGAAGCCCTTGTCCCACCCGCGCAGAATCGTTCTGAGTCGGTGTGCCGACGGTTGGTCCGGCTCCGGATGGAACACCATGACTTGGCCTACGGCCAGGTAGTTTTCCAGATCCTTACTGCCTTGCCCGTCCATAGGAATCCTCTTTCACGACACCTTCGTCGCGGCCTGAACGCGGGCGCCCAAGAGACCCTGGCCGCTATCACCCATGCCTAGAGGCAACTCCCCTATTGTATGCGCCGCCGCCGCTCGCTTCAAGGGGGCTGCGCTCATGGGGGATGCGCGCTCACGGCGGTCATTGACGTAGAGAACCGAATTCTGCTCCAATGGCATCGATGCCTGTCATCCGCGCGTACTGCTCGTCATTGGCTCGCGGCCGCACCGCGTTGGCGATCCCGTGGTGCGTCCTGGCCGCCGTGGCTTTCGCGATGACGGCCGCCGCCGAGTGGCGCGTGAGCGATGCTGGGGCTGGCTCGCTGTTGACGGCCGCCGGTACAGATACCCTTGTGCCCGGACTGGACATGCGGCTGGAAACCACGTCGGCGGACGGTGTCGAGGCATGTACGGCCCTCGACACCCTCGGCGAGGATCGGGCCGTGATCCTCGCCTGGTGTGTGCCGCTCGATGCCCGCGGCTGGACGTGGTGGGACGACGCGAACCAGTCCAGGACCATCGAGGGCGCAGGACCCTATCATAACCTCACCGAAGGCTACTACGGTGCGCTCATCCATGTCTCGCGCTATCCCTTGGCCGTGATGGATAATGGTGTTGAGGCGTTTTGCCTCGCCGTGCCGCCAAAACCTGGCCGCGCCGTGCGGTTCCTCTACGATCCGGCCCAGCTCGAGTTGCGCGCCGAGTTCGATTTCGGACTGTCCAAGGATTGTGGGACGTTCCCATCGTCCGCGGACGCGGCGGTCGTCGCCTATCGCGTGCCGACGCCGTGGGCCTTCCGTCAGGCGCTCGCCACATATTACACGCGCTATGCCGATGCGTTCGTGCGTCGCGCGGGACCCGGCGGAACCCTACTGCGGGGCGCAGCCCTTGACGGCATCGCGCGACCCGTCGATTTCCACTTCGCGTGGCATGACTTCAGTTCGGATTGGGTCTCCGTCGCCGACTGGTCAGCCGTGGACACGCTGCACGGTGTCGAGAGCTACCACTACTGCGAGCCGCAGACCCACTGGCGGTATCTGCGCGGCGCCGAACGTTCACACGATCATGTGACCTTCGATGACGGCTCGTCCGGCGTACTGGCGCCGCAAGGCGGGGTGGCTTTTGCCGACGGTAGGGCTACGCTCGCGCCGGGCGCGGCCTTGGCACTCGCCGGATTCCCGAGCGCATCGGCCGAGAACCTCGTCGCCGAGTTCACGATCGACAACCTCACCCGCGTGTACGCCGGCTTCGGCGGTGGCGCGCGCGTAGACACCACGCCGTCCAAACTGATCGGCGTCGGCGGACGACTTGGGCATCGCCGAAATCATCGCCGCTACCGAGTGGATCTCTGGCCGATCGCTCGAAGCCACGCGCGAGGAGGACGCCGTGTGCGTTGCCATCGCGCTGGCCGCCGGCGGATATGCGGCCGTGGGACTCGATGTCGAGGCGCGCTAGCCGGTCTTCCGCAGCAAAGCGAGCGTTTGCCCTGTTTTCGGACTTTGCAGTCGCTGCACGACCTCACGGGGTAATACAACTCCCCTTCGGCACGTCATGTCTGGCCAACCCCTTACTTGCCATCAACAGCCAGAACCCGTAAACTGGGGCCAGCGTACACACGGATGGCGGGGCTGCAACTACGTGTCCGTGTTGAGGAGCGAGCGCCATGCGTCGTCTGTGTTGTCTGATGGTGGTGGGGATGGTCACGGGCCTGTGGTGCTTGGCCGAGACGGTTTCGTTGCCGTTGAAGCCGCCCCGACATGGCGGGGTGTATGTTGTGGCCCATCGTGGGGCGCACATTGGTATTCCCGAGAACACGCTCGCGGCCTATCGCAAAGCCATCGAACTCGGCGTCGACTTCGTCGAGATCGATGTGAGGACGACGAAAGACGGCCGATTCGTCAGTATGCACAATGACACGGTGGATGATTACAACAACGATGGCGTCACCGGCGCGGTGAGCGATTTCACGCTGGTCGAACTCAAGGCCCTCGATATTGGCAGCCGGGTGGGCCCTGCGTGGGCGAACGAACGGGTGCCCACGTTCGAGGAGATCCTGGATCTGTGCAAGGGGAAATGCGGCATCTACCTGGATCTCAAGCAGGCGAAGATCGAGCCGCTGGTCGAGCTAATCAAAGCGCGGGGCATGGAACAGGACGTGCTGTGGTATGTGTGGGCCGGCGGTGTGAAGACGCTGAGGCGGGTGTGCCCGGAATGCATCGAGATGCCCGATCCGGGACAGGAGAGCAACCTGGCCGGCTTGATCAAGGCGGTGCATCCGCGCGTGGTGGCCTCGGTGTGGAAGCATTACTCGAAGGGCTTCGTCGAGACGTGCCACGCGAACGGGGCGATCGTCATGGTCGACGAAAGCGATGCCGGGTGCTGGGAAGACGCGGTGGCATGGGGATCAGACGGCATTCAGACCGACGATCCCGAGGGGCTCATCGCCTTTCTCAAGAACCGGGCCACGGGGAAACCGTAGTGACGCCGGCTATGCCCAGGTGACGAGACCGCACTCGAAGGGCCCCGACAGGTCGGCATTCTCAGGGATCACGCGGGCCTGAAACCCGCGCCGGCCGGTCTTGTCACACATCAGCTCACCCTCGAACCGGTACACGTTGTTCTCGAGATGCCCAACGCACGGAATGGCTTGAGCCCGGCCTTCCACAATCTGCTGTCGGCGGTCGACATCGCCGTGGTACAGCTCCACGCGGACGTCCTCGCTGGTCAACTCGCCGAGGAACAGGTCGGCGGTCACTTTGAGGTGCGACCCGTATTCGAGGCCTTCGGTGGGGCCGGATTCCACGTTGACAAAACGGACTTGGTCCCAGCAGCGCTGGATCTGCTGTTTCCACGCGGTGAGGGCGACCGATCGGACGCGGCCATCGGCGCGCAGGTCGCGTCGGCGGCAAGAGAAGGGCACGTAGAATCGCGTCGCGTACTCGTGCAGCATCCGATTGCTGTTGAACACCGGACAGATAGTGCGAATCGCGGTCTTCATGCGCGCGATCCAATCGCGGGGCACGCCGCCGTGCGTCCGGTCGTAGAACATCGGCACGACTTCCGTCTCGAGGATCTCGTAGAGGGCCTGACTTTCGACGATGTCCTGCTCGGTGGGATCCGTGTACGATTCGCCTTTTCCGATGCTCCACCCATTCTTGCCCAGGAGCACCGCCTCGCACCACCAACCGTCCTGGATACTGATGTTGAGGGCGCCGTTGGCGGCGGCTTTCATGCCGCTGGTCCCGCTGGCCTCGAAGGGCCGGCGCGGGGTGTTAAGCCAACAGTCGACGCCTTGAACCATATATCGCGCCACGTTGATGTCGTAGTCCTCGATGAAGACGATGTGACCGCGGGCCTCGGGTTGCCGGGCGAAGTGGATGACCTTCCGGACGAGGTCTTTGCCTTGGGTGTCGGCGGGATGCGCCTTACCGGCCATGAGGATCTGGACGGGGCGCTCCTTGTTGGTGAGGATACGCATGAGCCGTTCCGGATCCATAAGCAGGAGGTACGAGCGTTTGTAGGTGGCGAAACGCCGGGCGAATCCGATGGTCAGTGCTTCGGGATCGAGTGCCTCGCGGGCGGCCTCGATCTCGGCGTCCGGCGCGGCACGGTTGTACAACTGCTTGACGAGCCGTCGCCGGGCGAAGTTCACAAGGCGCTCGCGTCGTCGCTCGTGGGTACGCCAGAGCTCGGCGTCGGGGATTTCCTCGATGCGGTTCCATGTGGCCTGATCGGAAGGGTTGGCGACCCAGGCAGGGCCCAGGTATCGATCGTGAAGGCCGGCGAGATCCCTCGATATCCAGAAGGGCAAGTGAACGCCGTTGGTCACGGACGTGATGGGTACCTCGTGACGAGGCAAGCCCGGCCAGGTTCGATGCCACATTTCGCGAGCCACTTCGCCGTGGAGCGCGCTGACGCCATTGGAGGCCACGGAGAACCGCAACGCGAGCACGGTCATACAGAAGGGCTCGTGGGCGTCGTGGGGATCCTGTCGTCCGAGGGCGAGCAGCCGATCGAGGGAGAGCCCAACCCGGGCACAGTAGTCAGCAAAGTAGCGCTGCACCATGGCGGGCTCGAACATGTCGTTTCCGGCCGGGACGGGCGTATGGGTTGTGAACACGCTGCCGGCGCGGACGGCATCGGCAGCCTGGTCGAAGTTCAAGGGCTCGCGGCTCATGAGGTCCCGGATCCGCTCGAGGGCCATGAAGGCGGAGTGCCCTTCGTTCATGTGATAGACGGTAGGTTGGATCTTGAGGGCGCGCAAAGCCCGTATGCCGCCCATGCCAAGGAGGATCTCCTGGCGAATGCGCATGTCGCGGTCGCCGCCGTAGAGTTGGCCGGTGATCTCGCGGTCCTCTTCGGCGTTGGTCTCGAAATCCGTGTCGAGCAGATAGAGCGGCACGCGGCCGACCATGCATTTCCAGACGCGGGCCTGCACCACGCGGCCGGGATAGTCGACCGGCACGATCATCGGCTGGTTCGCGTCGTCACGGACGAGCGCGATGGGCATGTCGTGGAACACGTTCTCGGGATAGCGTTCCTGCTGCCAGCCATCGGCATTGAGGTACTGCTGGAAATACCCCTCGCGATACAAGAGGCCGATGCCGACCAAGGGCATTCCGGCATCGCTCGCCGCTTTGAGGTAGTCGCCCGCGAGGATTCCCAGGCCCCCGGAGTAAATCGAGATGGACTCGAGCAGTCCAAACTCGGCGGAGAGGTAGGCCACACAGAACCCTTCCGGCGCATCGGGATTGTTCTCGAGCCACTTTCCGCCCCGGAGGTACTTGCTAAGCCGGCCGTGCACGCGCTCGAGGTGGGCGAGGAAACTCTCGTCGCGCGCCAACCGTTCGAGCCGTTTTTGGCTGATCTCGCCGAGCACTCGCTTGGGATTCTGATTGCTCTGGACCCATAGATCGCGGTCCAGCCGCACAAACAGCTCGATTGCTTCTGGATCCCAGCACCACCACAGGTTATCGCTGATCTCGGCCAAGGCCTTGAGTTCAGTGGGCAGTCGCGGCACTACGGTAAACGTGGTTATCTTAGGCATCCGTTCGTCTCCCTGGCGCTCCACGGCAAATAATGTAATACGTTCGGGCGGTCAAATGCCAGTATCGCGCACTCTTCGGATCCACGCGCCCCCGGCCCCTTACCCGCCGGATCCATACGCCAATGCCCGGGCGCCCTCCGCTCGTGTCGGCTTGGGCATGCTCGCCAAGGCGCGGCCACGACTGCGTGTGAGCGAGACCGCCTGCAAGACCAAGAATATGCCCCTCGAAGGCGAAACTCAAGAAGAAGCGCGTCGGGAGAGTCTGAGACTTGGCCGCCTAAAAGAAGCGTCAACGGGATTTTGCTTCGCGTCGGTATCTGATACTATAAGGTGCCCGGCGAGACGAGCTCGTCGAGGGCGCGGTTTTCACGAGGAGGATCCGAAACCATGAAGAGAATCTCGATTGGCACGTGGGCATATTCGATTGGGCCGTATGCGAACAACCCGGTTCCGTGGGAGGAAATCCTACGGAAGCTGCATGAACTTGGCTTTGACGGCGTCGAGTTGGGCGGATTCGGCATCCATCCGAATCCGGACATCATGCCGACGAAGGAGCAGCGGGCGGCATGCAAGCAGGGCGTGGCGGATGCCGGGCTGGCGTTTTCGGGCATGGCGGCGAACCTGTGGGGCGAGCATCTCATCGACACGGCGGACAACACGCACTACCTCGACGAGTTCCGCAAGAACCTCGAGTTCTGCGTCGACCTCGGGATTCCGGGCATCCGCGTGGATACCGTGCAGCCGCCAACGATCTTCGAGAAGGTCGACGCCGACACGGCTCGTAACCGGGTGGTATCCACGTGGAAGGTTTGCGCCCGCGAGGCGGCGGACAAGGGCGTGTACGTGACGTGGGAATTCGAGCCGGGTTTTGCCTTCAACAAGCCGTCGGACATCATCCGCATCGTCGATGAGGTCGGCGACGACAACTTTGGCGTGCAGTTCGACACGTGCCACGCGCACATGGTCGCCGCCGTCGGCGCGCGTCAGCCGGGCAAGCGCGAGACGCTTCCGGGCGGCGCGCTCGAACTGGCGCAGAAGCTTCGCGGCAAGATCAATCACCTACATCTCATCGATTCGGATGGCACGCTTCACGACGACGAAACGAGCACGCACGCGCCCTTCGGAGACGGCCTGCTCGATTTCGACACACTCCTGCCCGAGCTGAATCGCTCCGGCATTCCTCACGATTGGTGGACCATCGACCTCTGCTTCTGGCACGATGCCTGGGTGGTCACCGAGCAGTGCAAGAAGGCCGTGGACGAGCTGAACAAGAAATACGGCTGATAGCCGATTGGCGGGGACATAGGCCGGCAGGCCTCTCACGGCGGCGGTTTCCGAGCGGCGTATGGATGGCGTGTGCCTCGGGCCGGCGCCGATGCGGCGGGGTCATCGAGAGGAGGTGCCATGCGCAGGCTCGCGGTTGCACTCGCATGGCTGGCCGTGTCGACGAGTGTCGCGTCGGCGAAGTCAGGCTCTACATGGCACACGCTTGGCGAGGTGGTCAAGGTCCGCGAACGGTGTCAGCGCGAAGACTGGGCCATCGAGCAACGCGAACAGGCCCAGGCCGACGCCGCGCGCTGGATCGCCATGAGCGACGAGGAGCTTTGGGCGTTCATCCTCGACGCGGACGTGCCTCGTGCGCTGAACACGTGTTTTGGCGTCGGCTGTCCCGAATGCGGCCCCAAGGTGTTCCAGAAGGGCGGCCATTACCCGTGGATCATGAGCGCGGACGAGCCGTTCAAGGCGACATGCCCGGTGTGCGAGCGGGGGCTTCCGACAAATGACGTCGCGGCCTACCTCGCCGATTTCGCGCCCGGATATCGCGTGGCGTTCAGTCCGTGGCTTGAAGTCGAGCGCGCAGCGGATGGCGAGTTGATATGCGGCTCGAACGCCGTGTTTGAACGGAAATAGGCGCCGCTCTCGTCATGGTTCCGGTGGGCAATCAAGGAGCAGTGACATGCCTGAGAACACGATTTCGGTGAAGACGGTTGCGCTGGCCATAGTCGTCGGCGCGGTGTTGTTTGGTGGCGGGTATCTGGCCGGACGGCAGGGCAAGGAGACACAGACCTGCGCGATAGCGCCGGCCGCGGCCAAGGCCGAAGGCCAGACTTCCGAAAGAGACGCATTGGCCGAGGCCGAGGCGCGGATTGCGGAACTCGAGGCGAAGATCGCCCAAATCGAGGCCATACCGACGGCCCCTGAAACGGAGGCTACCGAAGAGGGGACCGAATCAAACGAAGCCGCCGAGACGCCGCCGGAATTGCCGAATCCTCTCCTCGACATTGTCAAACGCATGACGGACAAAGCCTCGGAGACGGATGCGGATGCCGGCAATCCCATGGCGGCCATTGCCAAGATGTATAGTGGCGAGCAAGGGAAGAAGCTCGCCGATTACGGGGCCCAGATGTCGCTCAACATGAGCTACGGCGACTTCTTTGCCCAGATGCAGTTCCCACCGGATATCGAGAATCAGGTCCGTGCCATTCTGGCCGAGCGCTTGTCGGACCAGATCACCGAGAGCATGCGGCAGATGGATGGCAGTAGCAGTGGAAAGACGATGAAGGAAATGAAGGAGGAGAGCAAGAACCGCCTCCGCGAGGAACTTAGCACGGTGTTGACGGCGGAAGAGCTTGTCCAGTGGGAAGCGTACGAAGCGACGATGGATTCGCACGTACTGTCACGGAGCTATGAGATGCAACTGGGCATGTTTGCGCCAGGCCTGTCGCCGGAGAACAAAGAGCTAGCGGCCCAAGTGATTGCGGATGAGACACTCGCCGCGCGCGATGCGGTCGACATGTCGGATCTCGCCTCAACGCTGGCCTCGCAGGAACAGGTCTACGCGCGCGTGCGCGAGGTCTTGGCGTCCCAATTGGGTGAGAATGAGTACGCGCAGGTGGATCGGTTCCTCACGCAACAGGAAGAACTACAGCGGGCCGTACTTGGGATGATGCCGCCTCAGAACCGCGAGGCCACGACGCAGCCGTGACGCGACGCTAACAAGGAGACGCACTATGGCTCACAGGTACATGTGGATGGCTACAGTGGCGTTCGGCCTGACGGCCGTCGCCGTTCCCGAAATACCGGAAGGGTGGCAATGGAACACCCAGCGGCCCTTCCAGGGCATTACCGTGACCGCCAGTAGCGAGCAGGCCGACCAGTGGCCGGCGTCGAAGGCCATCGACGGCATCACCGCCGAGCCGGAAGGCCTCTGGCAGACGCTCCGAGACAATCCGACGGCGGCGTGGCTCGAGTTGAGCCTCGAACGCCCGCGGAAGATCAAGGGCGTGCGCATCTTTCACCAACACGAGGCCGGCTATTACCGTAGCATCGACTACTCGATCGCGTGCTGGGTGAACGGCGCGTGGCAGGCCGTGGCCGAGGTGACCGACAACAAGCACACGGGCTGGCGCGACCACGACTTCGAGGCCTTCGAGACCGACAAAGTCCGAATCGACATCGCGAAGTCTGAGCACGGCTACCGGATGGGCCTCAACGAGGTCGAGCTTGTCTATGCACTCAACCCACAGTCTCCCGAGTCGCCTCGCTTCGTGATGAACGAGCCGCATTGCTGCGGGCCCGTCGCCGAGATGGGCGAGATCGCCTTCGACCTTCGGCAACCGGCCGGCACGAGCGTGGCCCTCTCGACGCGAACGGCGCCGGACGCCAGCGGCCAGCCGGGTGCGTGGTCGGAATGGTCGCCACCTTACACGGAGAGCCCCGCCGCCATCGCCAGCCCAGCCGGCGAGTGGATCCAATGCCGCGCGGCTTTCACGGATGCCGCCGACGCAGAAGCCGTGGTCGAGTCGATGAGACTTGGGTGGCCTACGTGCGCCGGTCGCGTCGAGCTTGGCGCGCTGCTTCCGAAACCGGGCGAGCCGTTGCCGATCACGGTGCATTTCTCTCGGCCGATGGACGCAGCATCGAGCGTCGTGGCGGACGTGACGTTGCCCGGCGGCGACATCCAGACGCTGACGGCGGGCGCGTGGTCGGACGACGGGCGTACGTGGCGATTCGAGCCGGTCGCGCCGGGAGCCGAGGAAGGCCTTGGCCGCCTCGTGGTGGGCGCCGCGCGAACGGTGTCCCGCGCGCCGATGCTGCCGTACACCATGCCGCTGGCCATCGGCACAAAGCCGTTGACTGACCGGCTCAAGGACTTGGTCGAGTGGACGCTCGGGCATCCCCACAAAGCGATCTTCGTCGAGGGCTACAACAAACGCACCATGCTGGGCCTCTACGAGATCACCGGAGACCAGCGATACCTCGACGCTGTGCGCGAATGGGCGGCGTGGCTCCTCGAATATCAGAGGCCCGAAGGCTATTGGCCAACCGGCTACGGCGATGTCTACTTCGCGGACACCGGCAGCGCCCTGGGCCTCCTCATCAACTTCTACAAGTTCGCTACGCCGGAAGAGCAAGCCGCCATTGACACCGCGCTCCAACGGTATGCCGATCTCCTGCTCGAGCGCGGCGACACCCAAGGCCGGCCGTTCGTCCACGAGGATGGGAGCCTGGGCGTTGGCTTCCGCGCCGACCAGGAAGGCCACGTCACGGGCGACTTGAACGCGCCCTATACGATCTCGACTGCATTGACCGGCGCCGAGATCTTTGGCGCGATGTATTACATGACCGGCGTCGAGCGATACAAAGAAATCGCCGTCAAGGCATGCGATTGGCTGCTGGGCACCATGGCGCCCAGCGGCCAGATCCCCTATTACATCGACGACTGGAACCCGGGCCGCCAGAACCAATCGATGGCGTGGGAGGAATGGCCGTACGACACGGCTGCATACGCCGGCGAGGGTTTCGTGGCGGCGTGGATCTACATCGATGATCCGGTATTCCGCGCCGACCTCGGCCGCCGCGTCCGGCCGCACATCGAATGGCTGCTCGAGACGCAGAATGCCGACGGCAGTTGGGCCAAGAAGGACTCCGGCGACCAACTGAGGAGCCACGGCCTCGTGAACCTGCTGCTGTGGTACCACGAGCACGTCGAAGCCGACCCGCGCATTGTTGCGGCGGTGCAACGCTGGTATCTGCTCATACTGGACGAAGCGGGCAGCGCCTATCTGCGCGCGCCGGGCGAAGGCATCGCCTCGAGCCTGGTCGGTCGCGCGCTGGTCGAGCTCGTCAAGCCGGGCGTGGACTGCTACCGTTGGCGATGAACCTCTAGACGAAGGGTTTTCCTTCGTACTCGGGCGGAAGATCGTCTAGCCCGAGGTGGTTGAGCGCCGTCGGGCCGATGTCCACAAGGCCTGGCTCGCCCGAGATCGGGCGGTTCATGAATAGAATGCCGTGCGTCAAGGCCACATCCGACGCGGCGTGTTCACCGCTCCACTTCTTGCGGTTGGGTTCGATGAGCTTCTCGGGAGCCGAGCCGGCGGCCGACGATTTCGAGTTGGCATAGCCTTCCGCAAACCCGACCTCCATGTCGGGTGCATTGTCCGCCGATCGGCCTTGGAAGGCCTCGCGCGTGTAGATCTCACTGAATACCTTCTCGCCGGTGTTCGGATCCGTCACTTGGAGCATCTTCTCGCGGATTTCCGCGAGCAGCGCATCGGCCTCCGCGGGATCGACCACGCCTTGGCCTTCGCGGCCCTTCAGGTTGAGATACACGCTGCCGAGCCCCAGGCCATAGGCCTTGCTCCGCGGCCAGTCGAAACCTTGTAGGTACCGCTCTTCGGTGAAGGCCGTGGCCGAATCCATCTTGCCCGTGACGGCCAGGTACCCGTTTCGCACGAGCCAAGTGTTGATGCTGAAGTCGTAACGTGAGCTATGGAAACCATGGTCCGACATAACCATAAGCAAGTCGCCATCTTTCAACGCGGCCATCACCTTCCCGACAATCTCGTCCATCTTCACGTACGTCTCTTCGAGCGCCCGGCCCCACTTCTTGGCGCCCTCCTCGGTGTACAGCGGATGCTTGGGATCGCGGAAGCGCCAGAACATGTGGCCCACGCGATCCGTGCCCGTCCAACCGGCGATGAGCAGGTCGAAGTCGCCACGCTCGAGTTCGTCAAGCATGAGCCGCTCGCGCCAGGCCATGGTCATACGTATATCATCGAGGAACAGGTCCTCGGGCATGTCGTCGCGCTCGAGCGCCTTGGTATCGAACGCCCAGCCGATGGTCTTGTAGAGACCATAGCGATCGGCCAACTCACCGGCGTACGCGTCCGGATGGCTGATGGGAACGTAGGGATCGCGCGGATGACACTGGAGGCACGTCATGTACAACCGCACCTTGTTGCCCGCCTCGAGCACATGGATCCGACTGATTCCCCGCACGGAGTACTTCGGCGACACGGCGAAGCTCCACTCAAACCAGTCCGACCACCCGTTCTCCTTAAGCGTCACCGACGCGCCCTGAATCTCGACGGTGACCGTGCGCCCTGCGCGATCCGCCGCAATTCCCATAGGTACTTCGAGGTACTCCTTCGTAATGGGGCTGCGGAAGCCGGGGATACTAACTGTGGCCTTGTCGCCTTCGAGTACAAGCGGCAGGCGAACGCCGCCGGCCACGTTCTCAACTTCCTGAATGGTCTCCGAAATGGCAAAGGAGGTCGTTTGCGTGCCCCGGAGGTCGGGCACATCCAAACCGCAGAGCTGGCACCCGTTCGGCAGATTGTCGGGCGGATAGGCATACGGCAGCTCGAGGATCTTGCAGCGCAGGCCGCGCTCGCTCGCCGTCGCCCAGAAGGCCTTGCCCTTCCGGAAGCTGACGAACTTGGCCCGGCTCTTCAAGGAGCCGTCCCCGTTGAGTTCAGGCTGCGTCGTCATGCCGAATCCCAGGCCCGGCATGTACGTCTCCGGCGTGCGCCGGAGGAAATCGAAGATACCGTGGTTTCCCGCCCACGTACACGAGGCAAAAGACGACCACGCCGTCGGCGACTGCGGCGGGTTGCTCGAACGCAAGCGGCTGTACGCCCCCGCCTGCTTGAGCTTGGCCAGGTTCGGCAGTTCCCCCGCGTCAAGCATGTGCTCGACAACCTCCGGCTTGACGCCGTCGAATCCCAATATGATCACCCGGCCACCCGTCTGCGCCGCACTCGTGGTGCCCACGACGGCCGCCGCAGCGGTTCCAGCCAAGAACTGTCGTCGTGTAAGACCATGTCCCGTCATTCCAGATACCCTTCCGATTCGTTTCCAACGGTAGTGTCGAGACCACGCAACGCATTAACCATAACAAAACAAGCCGGTTTTCTTCACCTATTCCTGGGTTTGCAGCACTCCAACACCGCAGGCTATGATTCCAAACGGCTCAGCCAATGGGACGAAAGGAAGATTCATGGTGCACGAGATGCGGCCGCGACGGGTGGGGGTGGTCATGGCCGGAGGCGCGGGTGAACGATTCTGGCCGCTATCACGTCGGCATCGCCCGAAGCAGTTGCTCCATCTCGTGGACGACCGGGAGAGTATGCTGGAAGGCGCCGTGCGCCGCATCGCGCCCTTGATCCCCCCCGAGCACGTGTACGTGGTCACGGGCGCTCACCTCGTGTCGTCGATTCGAGAAGCACGGATCGGCATTCCCGAGGTCAACGTCATCGCCGAGCCCTGCAAGCGCAACACCGCCGGATGCCTCGCCTACGCCGCAGCCCGTCTCATGGCGACCTACGGCGGCGACGGCGATGACCTCACCATGGCGGTGTTGACCGCCGACCACATCATCCGAGACGAGCCGCGCTTTCGAGAAGCCGTGCAGGCCGCCATGAACGCCGCCGAGGCCTGCGACGCACTCGCGACCCTCGGACTAAAACCGGAGCGGCCCGAAACGGGTTACGGCTATATCGAGGCCGAGTGCGACGACACGCCTTCAGCCGCGAACGGACCTCCCGGCGTCCGTAAGGTGAGGGCCTTCTGCGAGAAGCCGGATCGCGAACGGGCCGAGGCCTTCTGCCGTTCCGGCCGGCACTACTGGAATTCCGGCATGTTCTTCTGGCGCGTGGCCGTCTTCCTCGAGGAAATGGCTGCCGCAGCGCCGCACTTCGAGCGGGCGATCCGCGGCATGACCACCGCCCTCCGGGCCAATGACGAGGCCGAGGTGCGCCGCCTCTTCGAGGGGCTCGACGACATCGCTATCGACTACGCCTTGATGGAGCGCGCCCGCCACGTCGTGGTCGTACCCGCCGACTTCGGGTGGGACGATATCGGGACATGGGCCAAGCTCGATCGCGGACGGGCCCCGGACGCCGCCGGCAACGTTCTCGTCGGCGATCCGGTGGCGGTTGACTGCACGAACTCGTTCATCTATAACGATGCAGGAGCGCGGGTGGCCGTAGGTGTTGTCGGGGTGGTGGACACCGTAGTGATTGCGACCGAAGACGCGGTCTTGGTGGTTCCGAAGGATCGGGTTCAGGATGTGCGCGCCGTGGTAGAGGAACTCAAACGTCGTGATGCGCCGCAACGTTGACACCGTAGAAGGGGATTTGCGCTGCTGGCGCTCTCCGAAATGCCGCGTCGGTGGAACGAGGATTCTGCCTTCGGCAACCTGGGCAGCGCTGGTGCTGCTGGCGGGGACCATGTCGGCCTGCCACGAGCGCGAACCGCAGGAATTCACGGTGGGCGTACTCAGCAGCGATCCATGTCTGGGGCCGGCCTTCAACGGTTTTCGCCAAGCGCTGACCCAAGAGGACTACAGCAACCAGATCACCTATCTGTTCAATGAGACTTCGCCGACGGCGCCCGAGCCCCTGGACGTCGCCGCCCGCCAACTCGTTGCAGACCATGTGGATCTCATCCTCTCCTTGGGAACAACCGCCACCACTTGCGCCCAGAACGCCACCGTGTCGACGGAAATCCCTGTCGTCTTCGCAGTCATCGACGATCCGGTGGGCAGCGGGTTCGTGAAGTCCATTGCGGATCCCGCCGGCAACATCACCGGCGTGAGCTATCTTGGGCTCCAGGAACCGCCCCGGATGCAATGGCTCAAGCGGATCGTTCCCGGAACCCGACGCGTGTATATGCCCAGCCAGCCCGCGAGCTCGGGCACAGCCTTGTCGCTCCCCTTGGCGCGTCAGGCGGCGGCGGAACTCGGCATCGAACTCGTGGAGCGCGAAGTGGCGGACAACGACGCCCTCGACGACGCCATCCAATCGATTCCCGAAGAAGTGGACGCGATCTTCCTGCCGCCGGACTCCTTGCTCTGTTCGGCCATGGATCGGTGGGTAGCCGCCGCCGACGCCCGGCAGTTGCCGCTCTGTGTGCCAAACAATGTTCACGTTAGGAGAGGCGCATTACTGTCCTATGGATTCACCTTCTTTGATGCGGGCCGACAGGCCGCCCGTTTGGCCGACCAGATCCTGCGCGGCGCGCGGCCCGGCACTCTTCCGGTCGAAATACCGGAGTTCTTCCTCAGCATTAATCTGAAGACCGCCCGGGCACTTGGAATCGATATTCCAAACGGGATACTCTGTCAGGCGGCCGATATTGTTCGATAGCCCGTCGCAGATCGAGTGTGCGCATAACGTCGGTGAAGTCGAGGGGAATACTGAATGTCCGGTACGAGCATGGGTATGAGAGAGACTAGGCGAACCAGCATCCGCCGACGCCTGGCCATTGCGTTCTTTGGATTGACCGTGTGTCCGGTGTTGCTGTTGGCGGGAATTGTGGCCTGGCAAGGTTACCGTTTTCATCGGTCGCGAACGCTGGGGTTTCAGCAGGAACTGGCCAAGCGTGTGGCGAGCCAACTCCAGTCCTTCGTGGATGGACTGGAGGACGAGTTGAGCATGTTGGTCACGGTGTACGGCCTGCCCCATCTTCCCCACGATGAGCAAGAGCAACTGCTCTCCAGGCTGCTCGCTCATCAGAGCGCGTTCAACGAGATCGCGCTACTCGATGCCGACGGCCAGGAACAGGTGTATCTGGCACGGCTGCGGATCATCACGCCGGAAGAGCGACGCAGCCGCGCCGACGCGCCGGAGTTCCAGCGGCCCACGAGTATCGGCGTGACGTATTTCGGGCCCGTGCGATTCGACGAAACCACCGCCGAGCCATTGATAACCTTGGGAAAACCGCTGATGGATCTGCCCAGTGGCACGGTTCACGGCGTGCTCGTGGCTGAGGTGCGACTGAAACCGGTATGGGAACTGATCAAAGGCGTACACGTTCCCATAGGGGAGAGCGTGTTCATTGTCGATGCGCAGTCGCGCGTGGTGGCCCATTCGGATCCTTCGGTCGTGCGGCGCGGCACTACGTTTTCGCTTCCCAAAGACGCGGGCGTGTGCCCAGGCAGTGACGGAAGCTTCTACGAATTTGTCGCGTTCGACCGAGTAACCTTCGGCGGCCAGGTGTTCGCGGTCGTGGTCAAACGCAGCCTACGCAACGCCATGGCCGAGTACCTGTTCGTCAGCATGGTCTCCGCGGTGCTCGTGTTGCTGCTCACGCTCTTGATCGGACACATGGTCTCCGCGCACACGGCTCGGCGCATCTTGCGGCCCATCGAGGAACTCGCGGAGACGGCCAAGGCCATCCAGCAGGGGGATCTCTCGAAGCGGGCACGCGTACACCGGAGTGACGAGTTGGGCGACTTGGCCGGCGTTTTCAACAGTATGACCGCCCAGCTGCAAAATTCCCTCGAGTCACTCGAACAGGAAGTCTCCGACCGGACGCAAGCCGAAGATGCGTTGCGTTCGAGCGAGCATCGATACCGAACCTTGCTCGAGAACCTTCCTCAGCGCATCTTCCAGAAGGATCGCGACTCCGTGTTCCAGTCCTGCAATGCCGCCTTCGCGCACGAAATGGGCGTGGATCCCGAGGACATCCTCGGCAAGTCCGACTACGACTTCTATCCCAACGAATTGGCCCACAAATATCGTGCTGACGATCAGCGGATCATGCGCGAGGGCATCACCGAGGAGATCGAGGAACGCCATGTCCATCAGGGGGAAGAAAGCTACGTGCAGGTCGTGAAGACACCCCTCAAGGATCAGTCCGGCGAGGTCATCGGCCTCCTGGGCATCTTCTGGGATATCACGGAACGCAAGAAGGCCGAACAGGCGCTGCGCGAGAGTGAGGCGCGGTATCGTCTCCTCGCCGAAAACGTCTCGGACGTGATCTGGACGATGGACCTGGATCTCCGGTTCACCTACATCTCGCCGTCGGTCCGGGCCATGCAGGGATACACCGTCGAGGAGGCGATGGCGCGCGATATCAACGAGTATCTGGCGCCCGAGTCCCTCGCCCTGGTCAAGAAGACCTTCGAGATGGAAACCAAGCGCCACGAAATGAACCCGGCCGATGTCTCGGCGCCGAAGACGCTCGAGCTTCAGCAGCGATGCAAGGACGGCGCCATGATCTGGGCCGAGGTAACCGTGTCGTTTCTGCGAGACGACCAGAATCGGCCGGTGGGTATCCTGGGCGTCTCGCGCGATATCACCCAGCGCAAACACCTCCAAGGACAGATTCAACACACGCAGAAACTCGAGAGCCTCGGCGTCCTCGCGGGCGGCATCGCCCACGATTTCAACAACCTGTTGATGGGCATCCTCGGGAACGCCAGTCTCGCCCTGATGGAATTGGACCCCAAATCCAAGATCTACCGGAATGTCGAGCAGATTGAGACCGCCGGCATGCGCGCCGCCGAACTGGCCAAGCAGATGCTGGCCTACTCGGGCAAAGGCCGATTCGTGGTCGAGCCGATCTCCCTGTCGAGCCTCGTCGAGGAAATGGCGCACTTGCTCGAAGCCGCCATCTCCAAAAAGGCCGTGCTCAAGTACAACTTCGCTGAAAACCTCCCCGTCACGGAAGGCGACGCCACACAACTGCGCCAGGTCATCATGAACCTCATCACCAACGCGTCCGAGGCCCTCGAGGAGAAGAGCGGCGTCGTGTCGATCAGCACCGGCGTGATCGAGGCCGATCGATACTACCTCTCGACGACCTATGTCGACGACGACCTGCCTCCTGGTTTCTACGTGTACGTCGAGGTCTCGGACACGGGATGCGGCATGGACGAGGCCACGCAGCGCCGCCTGTTCGATCCCTTCTTCACGACGAAGTTCATGGGGCGGGGTCTCGGACTGGCCGCGGTGCTCGGGATCATCCGGGGGCACAATGGCGCCATCCGCGTGTACAGCGAGATCGGCCGAGGCAGTACATTCAAGGTGCTCTTCCCGGTATCACCAAGGAGCATCGATGCCCTCGTGGCCGATACGCGAAAAACCGACGACCAATGGCAAGGCAGCGGGACGATCCTCGTCGTGGACGACGAGCAGACCGTGCGCACGGTGGCAAAAATGATGCTTGAAAAGTTCGGATTCAACGTACTGACGGCCTGCGACGGCGCCGATGGCGTCGAGGTCTTCCGCGAGCATGCCGACGAAATCCGCCTCGTGCTCCTCGACATGACCATGCCTCGATTGAGCGGCGAGCAGGCCTTCGCCGAACTCCGCCGCATCCGGCCCGGCGTTCGGGTGGTGCTCTCGAGCGGCTACAACGAACAAGAGGCCACCAATCGGTTTGCCGGAAAGGGGTTGGCGGGTTTCCTACAGAAGCCCTATCAGCCCGTCACGCTCATGCAAAAGCTGCGCGAGGTATTAGAAAGAGCTTGAGGCCCGACGCCGCGCTCTAGAACATGGCGAGAAGCGATTCCAACATCGCGTTCGTCACGGATACCACGCGCGACGATGCCTCGAACGCCCGCTGGTACAGAATCATGTTGGTTACTTCCTCGTCCAGCGACACCCCCGAGACCTCCTGCCGGCGCTGCTCGAAGTCGTCCGCAAACGCCCGTTCAACCTGGAGCCGCTCGGTGTTGGAACGGGCCGCGATCCCGATCTGGACGATCGTGGACTCGTAGTACTGAGTCAACGTCGAGGTGTTGTTCTCAACGACGGCAACATCCAACACGGCGGCCATGGCCAGCGCGGCCTGATTATCCCCCGTCTCGGAAAGATCCACCGAGTATCCCGACGCCAGTAGACGCGGGTCGTCCGCAACGGCCGAGTTGATGGCGATGGACGCGGCATCGCGACCGGTGAAGAGACCGTTGACGCCCAGCGCCGTGAGGACACCGCTGGTATCGTTGGCAAAGCGCAACGTGTGACCCGCCTCGGCGCTCAACTCGAGTGACACCCCGTCGGCGCCCAATGAGGCGTCGATCCCGGCGATCCCGTTCAGGTCGCTGATAAATGACGCCAAGGTAGTCCCCGCGGTGACCGTGATCGACGTAGTCGTGGGCGAGTTCGAGGCATCATACACAACCACCTCGATCGTCCCGGCGGTGACGTCGAAGGGCAAGCCTGCGGCGATCAACGGATCGGTCGCGACCGACACGGGATTGGTGCTGCTCACCGTGCCGGACCACGCCACCAGACCGCGCCCCTGAGCGTGAATACGATTGATCTGCTCGATGAGCGTCGCGGCGATGGTATCGATGCGCTCCGTTACCGCCACAACCTCGGTATCGCGCATGCTCAGGGCCCCGTACAGCTCGCCGCTGCGGACCTCGACGAGGTGGCCGTTGTCGGCAAAGCGAACCTCAACGAGATCGGAACGTTCCGGATCGAGCGCGGGATTGCGGACCGCCTCGATCCTGCGGTACGTCGCGCCGCTCACCAGCAACTCGCCACCCACCAGCACGTCAAACTGACCGTCAGCCCGTTCGCGAATGGTGACGTTGATCAGGCCCGCGAGCTGGTCGGCCAATAGGTCGCGTTCATCGCGCATGTCGTTTGCTTCGGTACCGGTAGCCTCGATATCGTGAATGTGGTCGTTGAGATCGGCGATGCGTTCCGCAATCGCGTTGATCTCAGGAACCAGATTCCGGACCTCTTCGTTCGCGTTGGTGCGGAGAAGTTCCAAACGCTGATCGACTTCCCGAAGGGTCGCCGCAAGCGCCGATGCCTCCGAGACGACGGACTGGCGATACGGCTGGCTCTCCACGTTGGTGGCGAAGTCGTTCAGGGCGCTGAAGAATTGATTGATCTGGGAGGACAATCCGCTGTCGTCGGACTCATGAAACACGTCCTCAATGCTGCCGAAATACGACGCCCGGACCTCCGCGCTTCCCAGGTCGGGCATCTGTTGACGGTAGACCTGGTCCAGAAACGCGTCCCGAAGGCGTTCGACCGTCTGCACATCCACGCCACGGCCCAGAGCGCCGTAAGTACGGTAATTGGGATACCGCGACGCCAGGGAGACGCGCTGGCGCGAGAAGCCTTCCTTGTTCACATTGGCAATGTTGTGTCCCGCTACGTCCATCTGAATCTGGGCCGCCTGCATGCCCGACCGGGCGATATCCAGAGCGCTGAAGAGCGTTCCCACAAGGACCTCCCTTGCCTAAAGGCATTCTCCGGGCGCGAGTAGACACGCCCATTCACCGGATTCGTAAGCAAGCTCCGTTCCACAATATCGACGCCATGGCCAAGACCTTGAGAGCACGTCCGTTGCACCCGCTGCCCCCTAAGGTTGAGAGCGCGCCTCGGCAAACCTTGCCTCGCGCGCGGCAAATCGTGCAGCGCCAAGCTCTTGAACAGGGCCGATCCCGCGGAGCCGTGATGCCCCGCGGGGGACCTGAGTGAACGCCTTGGATGGGCAGAACCACAACGGCCCGACCTCGCCTACCCGCTCGTGAAGACAAGGACAAGCATCAAGATGAAGCTTGTATTTCGAGAGAGATTGTGGTATTACTTTCTCGATATTCGTAATACCATGCCGTCTTCACGGCGAGAAAGGCACACCCATGAATCGAACGGGATTCACTCTCATCGAGCTCTTGGTCGTCATCGCCATCATTGGCATTCTGGCTGCCATCTTGTTGCCCGCCCTTGCCCGAGCCCGTGAAGCCGCTCGCCGATCGAGCTGCGCCAACAACCTCAAACAGTTCAGTATCGTGTTCAAGATGTACACCGGCGAGAGCGCGGGCGGTCGATTCCCTTCGCTGCCACCCTTCGCCAATCCGGGCGGTGTGCCGGTGTTCGCGGCGCCGGATCCGGACGCGGTGTATCCGGAGTACTTGACGGACCTCGAGGTCGCCCGGTGTCCTTCGGACACAGGGGCCGACGGCGAGGGCACGAATGTGGCGGGCCGGATTCCGGACGGAGATCTCGACGCGCACCTGGCGGCGGCTCAGTCCGCAGATGACGCCGTCAGCACGAGGTATTTTCTGGCAGGTGTGCTCGGGCGTTCCTATTGGTACCACGGATTCGCCGTGAAGACCGTCGACGAATTCTACGGCATGTGGAACGCCACGGGCACCCAAGCCGTATCGGGCTCGGCCTCGCCCATGGGAATTGTTCCGGTCATGATGGCCGTGAATCTTAAGGATTGGGACACGGACCTCAACGTCAGCACCAAACTCGCCTGGACTGCCATCCTGGGTACCGGATTCGCGGGCGGCCCGCAGGCCCTCCGTCTCGTGGAAGGTATCGAGCGGCGGGCGATCACCGACGTGGCGGCACCGGGGGCGTCCGCCAAAGGTCAGAGCGAAATTGTGGTGATGTTCGACACTTTCGGCAACCCGACGGAGAATCGCTTGGTGGCCGGCGGGGTCGTGTTCAACCACCTGCCCGGCGGATGCAACGTGCTGTATATGGACGGGCACGTCGAGTTCCACAAGTATCCATCGAAGTTTCCCGTGATCACGGATGAAGAGCACAACTACGGCATCGTTCGCCAAGTCGGGCACTATGGGCTGCACTGAAGAACAGGTGAACGGAAGACGAGGAAAGCCACTCGCCCTCGGAGACTCAGGCGGCGTCCGCTCTCGCCTTCCGCAATGGATGGTTCGCCACTGCCTCGCGGCGGCGTGCCTCGTCGTAGCGCTGGCCATCCCGGCCTTCACCTCGTGTGCCAAGGCCCCCTCGATGGAGTTGGTCGCCGGGACGGCCGATCTCCGCGACGTCGTGGCGACGCTCACCGGTGACCCTGCCGGCGTTCAAGGCCTCATCCCGCCAGCCATGTGTCCCGGCCACTACGACATACGCCCGAGTGACATCCAGCGCGTGAAGCACGCCACCGCCTTGCTAATCCATCCTTGGCAACAAGACATGCCCAATGTCCGCCGCGTCGTCGAGACCGCGCAGGTCGATCCCGCCCGCATCCGTGTCGTGCCCGTCGAGGGCACCTTGATGGTTCCCGAGGTACGCCTCCAGGCCGTGGAGGCACTCGTGCCGATCCTGGGCGCGATCGTCCCCGCCAAGGCCGGGGCGATTCAGCAACGCGCCATGCAACTGAGCGCCGAAATCCAACGCATCGCCAACGCGCAACGGGCTCGACTCGAGGTCGCGCCCATCCATGGCGCGGCGGCGGTATGCAACGAGATGCAGGTCCCGTTAGCCCAGTGGGCCGGATTCTCCATCGCGGCCACCTTCGGCCGCTCGGAAGGACTCAGCGCGGCCCAGGTGGCCGAGGTAATCGACCGCGCCCGTCGGGCCGGCGCGATCTTGGTCATCGACAACCTGCAGAGCGGCGACACGCAGGTGGGCGCCATGGTCGCCCGCGAAATCGGCGTGCCGCATGTTGTATTATCCAATTTTACCGGCGGGTTGCCGGGCGCGGACTCCTGGTCGGAAACGATCGGGGAGAACGTGCGCCGGCTTGTCGAATCACTTCCAACGGGCCAGGAGACCGATGACGGATCCCATCATTGACATGACGGATGCGGCGGTTTCGTACCGCGAGCACGTGGCCCTCGAGGGCGTCTCGATGCGTGTCCATCGCGGCGAATTCGTGGGGGTCATCGGCCCAAACGGCGCCGGTAAGACCACGCTCCTCACCGTCGTCAACGGCCTGGGCCGGCTCGCCCGCGGCTCGGTGCGGGTGCTGGGCCTCGATCCGTTCAACGGATCCGGCCACCTCGTCCGCCGTCGCGTCGCCTACGTGGCCCAGGTCGAGCGTCTTGATCCGCGTCTGCCGATCTCGGTGCGCGAAACCGTCCAAGTGGGTCTCTGTGGCCGGGTCGGTTGGTTTCGACGGCCGAGTCGGGCCGATCGAGATCGCGTGGACGAGGCCCTCGACTGGGTCGGCGCCGCGCACCTCGCCGAACGCCCCATCGGACACCTGTCCGGCGGCGAGTATCAGCGCGTGGCCATTGCCCGGGCGTTGGTTCAGGACCCCGATATCTACCTCTTCGACGAGCCGACGGCCTCCATCGACCCCAAGGCTCAACGTGAGATTCTCGCCCTGATCCAGCGCGTTCACGCCCAACGCAAGACCACCGTGTTCCAGGTCACCCATGACCTCGGCGCGCTCGCCGAACGATGTCAGCGCCTTGTGCTCATGAAACAGGGGCACGTCTGGCGCGACGGACCTCGAGAGGCCCTGTTTCGGCCGGCACTCCTCCGTGATCTTTACGATGGCGAACTCGCCGCGCATGCCCGGGCCTGGGGGGCACTGTGCGGATGAGTTGGATGCTCTTGGCATCAGCGTCCGGCTTCTTCGCAGGCGTCGCCTGTGCCGTGGTGGGCGTCTTCGTCATCACGATGCACCTATCGTTCCTGGGCGTCTGTATCGCTCACGCCGCCTTCGCGGGCGCACTTATGGCGGTATGGCTCGGTTTCGATCCCCTCTTCGGCGCTCTGGCTTTCAGCCTGGGCGCGGCCGCGGCCATCGGCCCCTTGGCGGATCGCGGCGAGATCAACCCCGACACCTCCACCGGCATTGTCTTCTCGCTCATGCTTGGCCTGGCCTTCCTCTTTCTGGGCCTTACGCCCGGATCGCGCACCGAAGCCCTCGGCCTATTCTGGGGAAGCATCCTCACCGTAACGCCACGCGACGCCGCTATTCTGGCCGCCTCGGCAGCCGCCATCGTTGCCCTGTTGCTCCTGTTCTTCAAGGAGATTCAGGCCGTCCTGTGCCACCGCCACATTGCCCTCGCCGTCGGCATTCCCGCCACCCTCGTCTTCTACGGCATGCTTTTCGCCACCGGACTCACCATCGCCGTATCGCTGCGATGCATCGGCGGACTCCTCATCTACAGTCTCATCCTCAACCCGGCCGCCGCCGCCTTCCAGCTCACCTACCGGCTCAAACGCATGTTCATCCTCGCGGCCGCCTTCGGCGTGGCCTCGTGCTGGGCCGGCCTGGCCGCCTCCTACTTCTGGGACCTACCGGCCGGCGCGTCCATCGTCATCACATCATCCCTGCTATTTGCAGCCGCCACAGCGTTCTCTCCTAAGCGAAAGGTCAAGGCATGTCCACCCCTGAACACCGTGTCGTGAATCGGCGCATCCGCGACTTCTTCGACGGCCACGCCGCCCGGTGGGATGAGTGCATGTCGGCCGATCACACCGACCGCCTCGAGCGAATCCTCAACACGATTGACATCGAGCCCGGCCAGCGCGTCCTCGATGTCGGGGCCGGCAACGGCGTGCTCATCCCGCTACTCGAGCGGCGATTGGCCCCGCGTGGTACCGTAGTCTCCATCGACATCGCCGGTGGCATGTTGCTCGAGGCGCGCCGACGCTACCCCCGCGCCCTCCTCGCTCAAACGGACGTGTTGGACCTCTCCTTCGCACGGGAAGCCTTCGACTGGGTCTTGTGCAATAGCTGTTTCCCCCACTTCACCGACCCGGCGCGCGCCCTCGCCGAACTGACCTCCGCCCTCAAGGCCGGAGGCCAGTTGCTCGTCTGCCACACCCGCAGCCGCGAGGTCATCAACGAACACCATCGCCACGTCGGCGATGTCGTCGGAGGACACGAGATCCCCACCGACAACGCCATGCGCGCCCTTATGGCCGCGGCCGGACTGCAAACGAGCACCTCGCGTGACGACGAGGCCGGCTACTTCCTACTCGCCGACAAGGCACGGTGACGCGCCCGCACGCCGGCGTGACGCATCGGGCCGCGCTGATCCGTGGCCACCGTCATGGCCGAATCGGGGATCCGGTCGGCAGCAGAACTGAAGCCCTGTAGCGAACGCGCCGCGTTGACACGCCTGGGCGCAGTCGCTATGGTGAGTCGGCGCACGCGGACCGCAAGAGCGGACGACGCCGGGCAATCCGGAGCGCGAGAACCGCTTCGACAGGAGGCTTCATGGCGTTCGATATCGACCTCTCGAAATACCGGATCGTGGATCTCGCCCTCGAAGTGAGGCCCGGCCAGACGGCGCCGGATCGGCCGTATGAAGTCCGAGAGGGCCGCCTGGGCGACGGCACGTGGAAGTTCGATATTGTGAACACGCACACCCACGTCGGCACGCACGTCGAGTCGCCCTGGCACTTCTACGGAACCGGGAAAACGTGTACGGACTATCCCATCGAGAAATTCATGGGCGCGGCGCGTCTCTGCGGACTTGCGCCGGAATCGCCGGAAGCCTGGATCTCATGTGACATGCTCCGGGCCAAGCTCGATCCATACCAGGGCGCGTTCTCGATCCTGTTCCTCCGCAACGATAGCGCGACGCAGCCCCTACACGTGCACATGGATGGCGTGTCGTACTTGGCGGAGTTGGGACTGGACTTGCTCGTGTTCGAGTCCACGATCGAGTTCGGCCAAGGCATCGAGGATGGGCGGGCGTTTCACGATATCCTCATGAGCCGCGACACACTGTTCGTCGAGTTCCCGGCGAACGGGGCCGCTCTGGATCGCGACGCGTTCTTTGTGTTCGCCGTGCCGCTCAGGATCACCGGACTCGATTCGAGTCCGTGCCGCCTCTTCGCCATCCTGGATCGGTAATGTGGCTCAAGTTCCGGCGCGTTCCCGCCGATAGACTGGCTGGAACGCGAAGACACGGAGGTCAACGCCGATCGCGACACGGACGTCATGACAGTTGCACGGGAACGAATCGTTGGGGCGCTTATCCCGGCGCCACGCGACCAACGTTCGATCCCAAGCCTTTTTCTCCGGGAGTGCGCCATAGCCCTGCGGTATGGCGCCTTCTCTTTTTTCCCGTTCACGCCCGCCCGAGATCCTTCAGCCGCGGATACGCCGCCACGAGATGGGACGGCAACACGAATTCGGTCTTGCCAAGGCCCGCCGCTAGCTCGAAGGCGTTCACCACCGCCTGACCGCGATAGTGATTGTTCGTGATCACGTAGATCTCGACCGCGAGCTTGCGGATCTTCTCGACCTTCTCGATCCACGGCTTCAACTCGTCGCGCGTGTAGAGGTAATCGTAGCGCTCGTAGGGCTTGGCGTCGTCGCGGAACCAGTTGTCGTAGTTGCGGCCGTGGAATCGGACATAGGCCATTGGCGCCGTCACGTGGTCGGAGGGGCCAATCGAGTCGTTGAACACGGGCTGATCGATATTGCAGAAGGCCACTTTGCGCTGGCCAAGGCCATCGAGCATCTCGGGCCGATCCCACGACGCGTGCCGGATCTCGACGGCCAGCGAATAATCCGCGAAGGTCTCGACGATCCGCGCGAGCCACGTGCGGTTCTCGGGCGTTCGCTTGAAGCTCCACGGAAACTGGACGAGGAGCGCGCCGAGTTTGCCGGCCTCGACCAGCGGTGCCATACCGTCGACTACCTGCCGCGTTTCGACCGCCGACGGCCAGTCGCCGCGCTCGTGCGTGAATCGCTGCCAGAGCTTCATCGTGAACATGAACCGGGGATTCTCGGCCGTCTTCTGAAGCCACGAGGCGCAATGCCGCCAATTCGGCGGCCGGTAGAACGTTGAATCTACCTCGACGGTGTCGAAGAAGCCGGCGAGGTAGGTGAGCGCATGAAAACCGCGCGGCATGTCTGGTGGATACACGATTCCTTTCCAGTCCTCGTAGGACCATCCCGCCGGGCCGATGCGCACCATACCTCGCTCGATCATTCCCATGGCGGCATTATAGCCGGGCCTCGCCGCGGGTGAAACCGCTTCTTGGATCGGCGCACGGCGTCCATTACAATGCTCGCCAGAATCCCAATGCACTGAGGAGACGCTGTCCATTGAGCACGATCACCGTCCTAACGCTCGTACCGAACGCGGGCGATCGGCTGCGGCGCTGCCTCGCGAGCGTGGCCTGGGCCGACGACCTCTTCTGTGTGGTCGATCCGAAGACTACCGACGGCTCGGACGAGGTCGCGCGCCGCTTCACAAATCACGTCGTCGTGCACGAGTATGTCAACGCCGCCGCGCAACGCAACTGGGCGTTGCCGCAAATCGAGACGGAATGGACGCTCGTGCTCGACGCCGATGAATGGGTATCGGAAGAACTCGCGGAACGCATCCGTGCCATCCTCCGCGATCCGGCGAGTTGCGACGGCTACGACATCCGGCGGCTCTCCTACTTTCTCGGCAAGCTGATCCGCCATTGCGGCTGGCATCACGATTACAACATCCGCCTGTTCCGCACGCGCAAGAGCCACTACCTCGACCGCCGCGTGCACTCGAAAGTCATCGTGGACGGCCCCATGGGCCGCATCCACGAGCCGATGTATCACGACACGTACCGCGATTTCGACGAGTACTTCCGGACCTTCCAGCGATTCACGACCTGGAGCGCGCAGGACATGCACGAGCAGGGTCGGCACGCCCGGTGGATCGATCTGGTGTTCCGGCCTGTGGCGCGCTTCATCAAGATGTACATCATCCGCCTCGGCTTTCTCGACGGCTATCACGGCGCGGTGCTCTGCGGCCTATCGGCGTTCCACGTATTCACCAAATACGCCAAACTGTGGAATATCGAGCGTTTGAGCCGCCTCGCGCGTCAGGAAGGCAGCGGCGAGAAACCGTCCGGCCTCACGCCATGAGCGCTCTGAGGTGTTCGACGGCAGATTCGCCCAGCGCGCTCAGGTTGTAGCCACCCTCGAGCAACGACACGATACGTCCGCCAGCGAGGTCTTTCACGCGCCGCGTCATCGCGCCGAAGGTCTCGGACTCGAGTTCCTGGCCGCCCAGCGGATCCAGCCGATGCGCGTCGAATCCGCAGGAAATCAAGAGGAACTTCGGATCGAACGCACGCAACTCGGGCAAAACCTCCTCATCGATGGCCGTCAACCACTCCTTTGGTCCGTAGCCCACCTTCATGGGGATGTTGAGATTCGTATTGGCCGCGCCGCGCTCCTCCGCCCGCCCGGTGCCGGGATAGTGCGGATACTGGTGCAGGCTGACGTAATACACGCTCTTGTCTTCATAGAAGGCGTGCTGCGTGCCGTTGCCGTGGTGGACGTCCCAGTCGAGGATGGCCACGCGCTCGACGCCGGCCACATCGCGCAGCCACCGCGCGGCCACGGCGACATTGTTGAAAAGGCAGAAGCCCATGGCCCAGTCGCGCTCGGCGTGATGGCCCGGTGGCCGCACCACGCAGAAGACGTTGTCGAAGCGACTATCGAGCACGGCCTTGCAGGCATGAATCGCGCCGCCCGCGGCCAGCAGAGCGGCATGCCAAGACTCCGGCACCATCGGCGTGTCCGGATCCGGGTACGAACTGTTGTTCTCGCAGATCTTCTGGATGCTGACAATGTGTCGTTTCGAGTGGACGCGTTGGAGGTCTTCGATCTGGGCCGGTTCGATCTCGAGTCGCGGCGGATCGAGGGCCGCCTCTCGGAACGCGTCCAGGATAGCCGTGACTCGCGCAGGACGCTCCGGATGCCCCAGACCCGTGTCGTGCGCCAGCATCTCCTCGCGATATACGATCGCCGTGCGCGCCATTCAACCTTCCCTTCCCTTGCGGCGGATCCCGCTGCCACCGGCCCCGCCTCGGCGCCAAGGGAGTATTGCGCTTCCGGCGTGGCTTTTGCAACCGTTTCGCGCCCTTTGCTACGATGCATGCACTCGCCACCTGGAATCGGGCCGCCCGGCCGAGGGAGTCATGCCACAGTCCGGTACCGACATCACGACGCCCGAAGACGCTCACCGGAGCGTCATCATCCTCATGGTCGTCGCGATCATCGTGCTGGGCGCCGCGTTACGCCTCTACGGTCTTGCCGACAAGAGCATCTGGTACGACGAGGCTTCGACCATCGAGATGGCCAAGGTTACCTGGCCGCCGGTGCGTCTCGTACACCCAGACTACACCACGGACGCGCCCGGCATCATCATACTCACCCGGGCGTGGCGCGGGTTGCTCGGCCTCGTTTCGGATAGGACGGCCGGCGGAAAGGATTACGATTTCCTGCTCCGGCTCCTACCGTGCCTGGCCGGCATTGCCGGTATCGGCCTGACTTACCTGGCCGGCCGTGTCACGGCACGTGATCGCCGGGTCGCGTTGGCCGGTGCGTTCCTGTTCGCCATTTCGCCGTTCCAGATCTTCTACGCCCAGGAACTGCGCGCCTACTCGTGGCACGTCGTGTTCGCGACGTCCGCTTTCATCTTCATGGCGCTCGCCCTCGATACGAATCGGCTCGCCTATTGGATCGGATGGGTGCTCTGCTGCGTCGCCGGCATCTATAACCACTTCGTCATGGTGTGGATCATCATGGCATTCAACCTGTATTTCCTCGTCGGTATCCGGTGGCACTGGAACCGCCTCAAGGCGTGGATCCCGGCGAATCTCGCCATCATTGTCCTGTCGATTCCGGCGCTTTGGCTCGCCTTCTTCCTTTCGAGCAAGTTCGAGCAGGCGGGTGAGCAATGGTTTCCCAGGCCGGATCTGCGGATCGCCCTCATCACCATCAAGAACTTCTTTGCTGGCTATTCGCCGAACGCACACGTTTACCAACCGCTGCTGGTGTTGGCGCTCGTGCTGATGGCCGCGGGTGCCGTCGCGTTGCGCCGGAATCGCCGCGCACTGGCGTTGCTCGTCGTGGCCGGATTCGCGCCCATCGCCTTGACGGTGCTCTACTGGCGGACGACGCACTTCGCGTACTACACGCACCGGCTGATGATCTTCTCGGCGGTCCCGATCTATCTCCTCGTAGCCCAAGGCCTGTTCATCACACGACGCCGCGCGTGGGCGGCGGTGGCCTTGGTCGCGCTAGTCGCCCTTACGATGCCGCCACTCGCCGACCACTACGGCAACTGCATGCATCCATCCTGGGATCACCGGATCGCCGTCCGGCGGTTCATCGACAATCGCAACGCAGCGGCCTACATCGCCGACCATGCCGAGTTTGGCGACTACATTGCCCACAACACAACGTTCACCATGAATCCGTTCCGCTACTACCACGAGGATACCGATCTGGCGAACCGGGCTGTGGCATTCTCGGAAGAGGGGCGGCGCGGCGTCTACAAAGGCTTGCCGCACAAGGCGGTCTACGACTACCTCGGTCTCATTCCCGATCGCCTCGAGGTATCCCCGGGGTCCTCGCTGGGCATGTGGATAGTCACCTCGGGATGGGAGCCCTACGAGTACGAGCCGTCAGGTCCGCTCATGGTGGCTTGGCTCGACGCCCGCATGCTTCGTCTGCGCCGACAACCCTTCGATGGACTCACCGTGTTTCACTACCGGCTGGAGTTGCCTCCGATATCGCCTGCAAAGAGGGTGGTACTGGCCGATCACGGCGATTGGAATCTTCCGGCCTACTTCAGCATCGATTGCTCTTGGACAAGCCTAAACGGCGAATGGGTGCGAGCATTCCTGTCCTCGGGGGATGCGGTGTGCGACCGGAACGCGTCGGACTTGGTGTTGTCCTTCGACTATGCACGACTGACTACGGGCGAGGAGGATCCGGCCTTGCCCGGCACGCTGTGCACCGATGAGGCTTCCGGCGCGCGCCTGGCGGTGTCGTTTCCGACGGAGGCCGACGGCGACTTCGACTACCGGTTCGTCATCACCAACGGACCCGACGCCCACCGAATGGTCCAGTGTCGAATCCTCGAGTCGTGCGAGGCTATCGATCCCCTCGCCTTCACGGCCGAGTCTATCGAGTACGACGTGTGGCAACCGGCCTTCCAATACGACGCCGCGTCGCCCGCCGGCATGTCTGATGTGCCGGGCCTCGTGGCGAAACTGACCGCGGACTCGCCCGACGGCGCGGCCGCGTTCGCCGACGTATCGTTGGGCGCCGGCGACTATGATGTGTATGCGTGGATGATCGAGGCGGCCGACCCGCGAGGGATGTCGCGCGCCGAAGTGCACTTCGGTATTGAACGGATTCGTACCCGGCCGGCCAACCAAGCGATCAAAACGCTCGGAGCCACGGATGGATCCAATCCCGAGGGCCATACCGGCTGGAACTGGCATCGCGTGGGCGCCATCGACTGGCCCGGCGGCGCCGGCCGCCTCAGAATTGCCGCCCACAACACGGCCGGATTGGCCGAGGCCTACTTCGATCTCGGCCGTATTCTCTTCGTCCCTGCAGGGCAAGACTTCCAGCGCGAAACCTTCGACATCGAGTTAGCCCCCGGCGAGCGGCGCGTTATCGAGCGAAGGGCGCACATGGGCAAGCGTGACACGCTCCGCATCGACATCGAGGTTTTCGATCCGGCCACCCGCCGCCACCGCCGAATCAACGCGTACTGCCAGCGGCCGACCCCCACGCTGACAGCGCAGTGATGCAATCGGAGGAGGGCCTTCGCGCCAAGACTATGGACACGATGGACTGGGATGTGCGTAGCCCCTGTCGACCGCCTGAGGCCCTGGCGATCCCATGAATTCCATTCTTCTACTTCCCATGATTCCGGATCGATGCGCCCCCACCCTCTTCCCGAAAAAAGAGAAGCGCCATAACGAACCGTCATGGCGCACTCAAGGAGGTAAGAAATGGAACTGGCGCTAGACACCGGTGTAGGGATGAACACCCCAGCGCCCCATTTCCTGTCGACATCCGTGTCTACATCCACCGAGACATCCGTGTCCCGGCTCGCGACACAGTGGGGATGAACACCGCGTCGCACAGAACCTAGCTTTAACTTTCAGGACGTCCGTGTCATCGCTCGGGCCGCGACCTCCGTGTCTGAGCCGTACACTACATGTATCGGCCGTTACGGCGGAAACTTGAGTGCGTTCGGGCTCCGGCACGCGTCGGCGCAGGCCTTGCCTACTTGGCCGAGCCGACGGTATCGCGTGGCCCGGTGAAGCCCGGGCCGCCAGCGGCTACGTAGCCGTAGCTTGCACCGGACTCATCCGGACTCACCCAGAAAGCGTACAAACGGCCGGTACGCAAATGGAACCGGAATCGGATGGGCCGGCCCGCCAGCGACGACAGGTCGTCGAGGCCCTCCCAGCGCACGCGCGCGCAGGTCGTGTCGTCGCGCAAAGGCACGCACACGTCCGCCCCGCCGCCGGCTATCGGCTGACCCGTGGCATCGAGGAGTTCGACCCGGAGTTCGCCGTCCGGCGCGGCCACATTGACAAACAGGTGCCGGCCCTTGAACGTCACGGGACGCGTGGTCAGCGAACCGGCCTCCGCACCGGCGTCCATCGAAGCGAATCCATCGCGGCGGAGCGTGGCCAGGCCGGTGCTGCACACGCCGGAAGACGGCGAGCCCTGAACGCCGGCCCGGCCACTGACGTAGAAGTACAGTTGGTCGCCCACCACGAGACATCCCCCGCCGGCCGACTGCACATTACCCCAGTTCCAGTCGCCGTAGTGCTCGGAGACGGGAACAAAGGGCGTACAGGTGGGCCGCTGCCAATGGAATCCGTCGCGGCTGTAGCCGAGGCACACCTCGTTCGGTTTGGCGCGATCCTGGGGCTGTCCGCGCCAGATCGAGAACAGGCCGAGCAGAATACTCTCGTAGGCCACCGCGTCGAGGTTGTAGAGCTCGCATGGCGTCTTGAGCTCATCGCGCATGGCGTCCCGGTCGTCGGCGCCGATCCAGAACGGCGGCTGGCCTGCGCTCCACTTGGCCGCTTCGAGCACATCGGCGTGCTCCCAGTACCGGCGCATGCGTCCGATGCTGTCGCTCTTGTACTCGCGGATGCTGTATACCCAGACGTTGCGGAAAGGATTGTAGAACGCCGTGCTGCGATCACCCATGGGGCCGCTGATACCGGCGCGCTCGCCCCAGTGGATACCGTCCGCCGAGAAGAAGATCTCGAGGGCGCGGTGGCCCGCCGCACGGGTGCTGATGAAGAGGACATAACGGCGATTGGGATCCTTGGCGTCGAGATCGATCCATACCGTGCTCGAATCGCGCGCGTCCGTATGGACAACGTTCGTGCCCGGCACCACATCGAGCTCGGGCTTTTCCCAGTGAATGCCGTCCTTCGATGTGGCGTAGCACGTTGACTTGCAGTAGCCGCCCATGTACCACATCTTGAACAGGCCGTCGGCGGGATCGAACCAGACACCGTCGCTGAACACCATGGCCGTCGGCGCGGGCTTGTCCTGCGAAACCGTGTCCGATTCCCAGGGCTTGTCGGGCGCGAGCACCGGATTGCCGTCGATGTACTCGGCCGCGTGGTACGTGCGTTCGAGCGAGGTCTCGGCAATGAGGAAATCGTCGACGAACAACTGCCGGCCCACGTCGATAGGAATCACGTCGGGCGGCGCGTCGAGGTAAGGAAGCGCCATAGGCGCCCGCGTCGGCTCGCGGTCGGCCGGCGGCCAGGCGGCCGGCAATCGGATGCCGTTATACAGCGTTTCGCCGGACTCCGCCCGCGCGGACGGTCCCGCAAGGCCGAGCATGACGAGCAACAACACAACCAGCACACATGACATGAACGAATGGAAGGTGATGGCACTAGCAGACATGGCACGTCCTCCCTTGGCCGCCGCTGAAAAAGATGTCCGTGGCGCATTGTACCACGCCCGACTTGCCACGGATCACGGCGTATCGGTTAGAGTATCCGTGAGCGGTCGCTTCTTTGAGACGGTTCTTGACCGCATGAAGAAGGGAGGGCCGTATGCGAACCGGTGTTTTGAGACCAGCCGCGCTGGCGGCAGCCTTGCTCATGACCGGTTGTGCCGCGAACCGGATTGTGCAACCGCCGATAGGATCGACGATGAACGCCACAGGTTTTCTCACCAAGAGCGTCCAAATCGAGGGCGAGACGTACGTGTACAGCGTCTACGTGCCGCTCGGCTACGATCCGGCGCGTGCGTGGCCGCTGATCCTGTTCTTGCACGGCGTCGGCGAGCGTGGCCGCGATGGCCTGCTTCAAACCGACGTCGGCATCGCCCACGCCATCCGCAAGTACCCGGATCGCTTTCCGTGCATCGTGGTGATACCGCAATGTCCCGAAACGTGCTGGTGGAACAAGGCCTTCGCACTTGTGGACGCGACGCTGGCGCGCACGCGCGAAGCGTACAACGTGGACGCGGATCGGCTGTACCTTACCGGTTTGTCGATGGGCGGATTCGGCACCTGGGCATACGCCGGCGCGCATCCCGACCTGTTCGCGGCGCTCGTTCCGATCTGCGGCGGCGGCAAGCCGGAGGATGCGGCGCGCCTGGCCCATCTGCCCATATGGGCATTTCACGGCGACGCCGATTCCACCGTAAGTCCCAAAATGTCGCGCCGGATGGTCGAGGCGGTTCGAGCGGCGGGCGGCGACGCGCGCTACACGGAGTATCCCGGCGTCGGCCACAATTCATGGGATGCGGCTTATGGCGATCCGGAGTTGCTGAACTGGTTGCTCGAACAGCGGCGGCGGTAAGTTGCCGGACCGCCCTGCAGGGGCTCGTGTGCATCGAGTACGTATAAGCACGTTGGTGGCGGCCTTGCTCGTGATCGGGTCCATGCCGGCCGGAGCGGTGCGGTTGATCGCCTGCACGACGACCTTCTCCGCGATGCGCGAAGCCTGCCGCGTCTACCTCCACAGCGTCGACTTGGGTTCGGGCCTCGGCGTGTTGCCCGGTGGAGAACGGCTGCCGGGACGTCGAACGGTAACGCCGGTGCTACTCACGCCCGACGGGACGGGAGCCATGGTGGCCACGCGCGAGCCGGTGCGCTTTGCCGGCCCCTCCCGCGAGTCGGAGGTATACGTCCGAGGGTTTCTGACGGCCCCTCTCCGAGGCGATCCGTCCGCCGCGTGGATGGTGGAACAGGGCCTAGACGTGGTCGATGCCGCGTTCGTGGGCGACGCCCTCGTCGTGCTGTACCGACGCGGCGGTGCGCCATCCCACGCTTCGAGCCGACTCGACATCTGCGGTCGCGCCGTTCCGCCGGGCCTAGCCATTCATCCGGCCTCCAGCTCAGCCGAGTTCGACGGCGACCCCGTGGCTCTTGCGGCTATCCCGGAGAGCGGGCACCTGGTCGTATTGACCACAGGCTCCTCGGGCCTGGGCGCCGTCTTGCATACCCTCGAGCTCGTCGGCGACACGCTCCGCCCGCTCTCTGAACAGTCCATCGAGCAGGGCGATCCCCTCGCCGCCCGCCCATCGGGTCTGGCCGCAAGCGGCGACGGCCGGTTCCTGTTCGTTCTGACGTCCGGATACGCCATCGCGCGTTCTTCCGGACAGGGGACCTCGTGCCTGCGCGCCTTCGAAGCGCACTCCGGCATGGCCGTCGGCGAGGCAGTCGACGTACCCGGCCTGGCCAACGCCGCCGATCGGCCCCTGTGCCCGGAGGGCGCGCGGGGGTGTTGGGTGGCTACCCGGGCGCACGGCGCAGGATTTGCCTACGCCACCCGTGCGCGGGCCACGCAGTCCGGCCTAATAGAGGATGCACTCATCCCGCTGACGGGCGTCTCGGAGCGGATACGGCTCGCAGCCGCCTTCGACGCGGGCGGCCGGAGCGCCGCCGCCGTCGGGCCCCGGCTCGAGATTTGGCACGACGGCGTTCGACGCGACCAAGGACGGACCTTCGACACGGCGATCCACACCATCGACTGGGCCGCCGAAGGCCTCATCGTCGGCGAGGGAAACCGCCTGCATCTTATCGATCCGGCAACGTTCGAAATCGTGGAAACCGCGTCTTTGCAGACCGGCTTCGTGTCGGACGTAGCCGTCGTTCCCTCACCCTCGCTGCCGGCTCCCGATCCGGACGGTGACGGATTGGCTCCTCTCTTCGAGCTGAACGCCGGGACCTCGCCGGCCTCCGCCGACACGGACGACGACGGAATCCCCGACGGCGCCGATCCCGAGCCGACGATTCCCTCGCCTCGCCTGGCCGTTCCGCCAAGCGTCACGTTCCGAGCCGAAGCCGTGGGCCGCGAACTCCGCGCGTTCCTCTTCGATTCACCCCATGGCGAGTCATCGACGTGGAGCATCCGGTTCGATGCCTCGGCCATGCCTTGGCTGGTGCTCCATCCATCAAGCGGTATCGGACTGCCCGCGATCGTGTATATGGGCGTCGATCCCATCCGATACTCGGGCGTCAGCACCTCGGGCATACTCACGGTGGCGCTGAATGGCGTCGATCCCTCCGTGGCCGCGGCGGGAAGTCCGGCGGCGGTACGGGTGCGCATCGCGTCGGGCCAGCCGGGCATCCGTCGCGTCTTGTGGTTGTGGGGCGATCCCGAGGCGCGCCCCGTGAGGGCCGACGACGATCCGCACCGCCTTCGCGGCCTGGTTGATCTCCTCGCCGCACCGCCCAACTTCTATGCCTATCGCGAGGCTAACGGACCCTTTATGGAATCCCTCGACGACTACGCCCTCGTCATTCTCACGGCCACAGCGGCCGCGCGCGGGGCACTCACACGGACCGATATGCTCGACTACGTAGCCGAGGGCGGCGCCCTCCTCTTTTTGGGCGCCCACCTCCCGGCCGAGGATGGCAGCACGCTTCGCCGATGGCTGGCGCCCCTGGGCGCGCAGGTGGATACCGCCGAGCGCGTCGAGGGCGATTTCGCCGTAACCGGAGACGCCATCCTGAGCCGGTTCTGGGGAGAGCAGGCCATCCGCGACGGCTGCGTGCTGCGGGCCGAGCCCGAGGACGTGCTCGTGCCAGCGGAGACCCCCGAAGGCGCTGCCATTCTTGTGGCTAAGCGATATGGATACGGACGCGCCGTTCTCCTGGCTGCGGCCACGCCCCTGGAATCCTCCGCCTTGCGCCGCGATGACAATCGCCGATGGGCCCGCGACCTCATCTCCTGGTTGAGTCAGGCCGGGCACGACGTCGAGGACAAGGATGGTGACGGGCTGGTCGACGAACTCGAGGATCGCAACGGAAACCGTGCCTGGGACCCCGGTGAAACGTGCCACATCCTGCCGGACAGCGATGGCGATGGCGTGCCGGACGGACTCGAGGATCGCAACCGCAACGGCCTGGTGGACGAAGACGAAACGAATCCGCTCAATCCCGACTCGGATTTCGACGGCATTCCCGACGGCGCCGACGCGCAGCCCCTGCCGGCCGCCGGCGCGCCGCAAGTCACTCGCGTCGAGCCGGACTCGGGGCCCGCCGAGGGCGGAACGCCCGTGTCTGTCCTAGGTCGAAACCTCCGCCCGGACACCTGGGTGTGGTTTGGCGATCGCGTGGCCCGCAAACTCCGCTACCTCGATTCCGAGCGTGTCCTCGTCGAGGCGCCGGAATACGACCACGCCGACGGCGGCCTCGTTTCGGTCTCGGCCACGGACACGCAGACACGACTGACCGGCGGCTTGCCCGAAGGTTTCCGCTACACACCGCGTAGCCGGCTCCAGATCGACGCGCGCGTCACGACGCCCGTCCCGGTGCGTCCCGGCGAAACCGAGGGAAGCATATCCTTCCACCTCGCGGGCGGACCAGACGCTACGCTCGGCGAGGCCGTGTGGCTGCTCCGGGCCGAACCGACGGGAGGATTCACCTGGGGCACGCCGGCCGCCACCGCCGACGCCACCGCCAAGGGCCGGCACGTCGTATGGGGCAACATCCCAGCCGACTTCCCTGCCGGCACGTTGTGGGTCTCCGTGTCCGGCGGCACAGGGCCCGGACCGTTACTCTCGATTCCCTGGACGCTGACGGGGGATCCAACATCGGTGGAAACCCTCCGGTTCGTGGTCGAGCGACCCCGCGTGTCGGCGGCCAACGGGGCGTCACTCGATGCCGAGATCCGAGGCGCCGAGGTGAATCCTGGCGAGGCCGGAGGCCGGCTGCGTCGCGCACGGCCCGCACCATAGTCTCGAAGCCTAAGCCCCCGTTCCGGGTCTACTCGAACACGATCATCACGTGGCCCTCGGTGGTTGTAACCCTCGTATGGGCGCGACCCTCGACGTACTGGAAACGCAGATCAGCGCCGGCAGGCGCGAGGAACACACGCCTGGGCGCACGTTCGAGCTTCACGGAAAGCGGCATGTCGACGAGCGGAAACGCATCCTCGATGATCTCGGGATTGCCGGAGGTCGTCCGCCGCGCCGGATAGAAACTGATCAGGTGGAGAATGGTTCGGCGACCCTTGCGCACCACCGTAGTCTCGAGATGGCCGGGGCCGCCGTCGCGAATCAACGGCTCAGGCACAAGGCGCTCAATGCAGTTGCCGAGGAGTTGGCGGTAGGCGAGGCTGGCATGGTTGCCGTAGGCCGTGAAGATGGGCACGGCGAAGGTCATCGCCTTGCCGTTCTGCACCACGGCGGCATACCGCGACAGCTTGTCGGGCGGTGTCTGACCGTGCGAGCAGAAGTGCTCGTAGGTGCGCTCGAAGTACGGCTCGACGACGCGGCACAGCGCCGTAGCGCCCTTACGCGGCGTCATCCGAAAGCCGCGCTCGTACATGACGTGATCGATCTCGGCCAGGCCGCGTGCGACGGATTTCGCCGGACGCAAGTAGGTCACCGAATAGGGCGACAGACCATGCGCCGCGATGCCGAGCCGGTCGAGCACGGGACGACCGGCCTCGTTGAGGGCCGCGTCACCGGAGAGGAGGACGGCCGCGCCGGCATCGAGCACCGCATCGAGTTTCGTCTTGAGCACCCCATCGATCCGGATCGATTCCGGCACGATGATCAGCTCGTAGCCGCCGAGGTCCGCCGAGGCCGGTAGCAGATCGAACTGATGCCGCAACTGCTGGAGCGCGCGGACGACGCCGAGGCCGTCCGGGCCGGCATGATCCCCGCGTTCGGGATCGATGATCACGGCGATCTGGCTGAGCAGCGTCCCGCCAACGACCCACGGCTCGCAGTCCTTGATGTGTTTGTATGCCCTGCCGATGAGTTCATACGTGGCCTTGTCCGGCTTTCCGCGTGGATGAAGTTGGTCGCCGATGCCGTTGGTGATGCCGAGGCTGAGGATGCTCGCGGTTTCGTAGCACAGCGCCGCCTCCGGCTTGAGTCCGTTGAAATCGCCCCAGCTCTTGTGAAACCGGCCGGTGTGGCTGAGGGTCGGCAGGCCGAAGGGCCGCACGAACCGCGCCACATACGGAAAATAGGCATAACCCCAGCCGCCGGTGGGAAGGCATTCGATCTCGACGTGGCGCAGGAACCTCTTCTCGACGTGAAGATTGGTCTTGGGTCGGCTGTTGTACCAGATACGGACGCGGCCGTGGCCTTTGTGCGCGCGGTCGATCATGCCGTTGAACCGCGTCATGTAGCGATGGGCCACTTCACGCGCGTACCGCGCCCGATCCGCCTCGTCGGCGGGATCGTAGCCGTGCCGGCGCATACCGTCGATGGCCCACTTCGAGCAGCTCGGCTGATCCCAACACATATCGAGGAAAAAGCCGTCCGCGGGCGCGAACTTGTCGAGGATCTCGGCGAGTTGCTCCGCGAAATAGTCCTGGTAGGGACTCGACATGTCCATGATCTGCCAACCGGCGCCGAGAGGGCCACCTTGATTCACCTGCCGGCCGTCGGCATCGAGGGCCATCCATTCCGGATGGGTGTTGGCCGCATACTCATCGCACTGGACGCTGATGTAGATCGGCGCGCCGATGCCTTTCCGATGCAAGGCCTCGATCTGGCTACCGAGCAAGTCAAGACGGCGCGCCAGGCCCGGATGGCGTTCCGGTCGATTTGTGTCGTAATAGAGGTGACCGTGGTGACACTTCGCAAACAGCGTCACACTGTCCACGTATGCATCGGCGAAGGTCTGCGCGAATGCCTCCGCGTCGAAGTCCTTGCCGACGTCCGGAATGGCCGGCCCGGTGTGGAAGTCCAAGTGGATCATACGCAACGGAAACGGACGTGACATCGCAGGGGTCTCCTGATCGGTAGCGTTCCTTCGCGATTTCCGACGCGCGGCGCCTAAGGCGCGCCGTTCAACACCTCGGGATTGAGCAAATCCATATTGCGGAAGTCGCCTTGGGTGGCGCAAGAGAGATTGTGGAACACGCGGTCGGCCACGCGGTCGCATGCCTCGTGCGTGCTACTACCGACGTGCGGCGTCATGATCACGTTCGGCAGGGCCCGCAGGTCCTCGCCAATTCCCGCAGGCGCGTAGGGCTCGCGTTCGAACACGTCCAGCGCCGCCCCGGCCAGGGCATCCGAATGGAGCGCCTTGACCAGGGCCCGCTCGTCGACGACAGCCCCGCGCGCCGTGTTGATGAGCCAGGCCCGAGGCCGCATCCACGCCAAGCGCTCCGCGTTGATGAAGTGCGCCGTCTCCGCAATGCTCGGAATGTGCAGCGAAACGAAGTCGGCGTCCTTCACGGCCTCGCGGAAATCGCACGTGATCGCCTCGAAGCCGTAGGCCTGCTTCATCGCCTTGATGTCGCACGGATGGACCTTACAGCCCGTGACGCGCATGCCCAGGCCGACAGAGGCGATCCGCGCCACACGACAGCCGATGGCGCCACAGCCGATGACCGCGAGCCGTTTTCCCCGCAACTCGACACCGAGCTGCGGTGTCCAAGCCCCGCCGCGCACGGCGCGATCATGGGCCGATAGTGCCTTAGCGGCGCACAGGATTAGGGTGATGGCGTGCTCGGCCACTGAATCGTCGAGGACACCCGGCGTGTTGGTACATAGGAGCCCGCGCGCCGTCGCCTTGGCCATGTCGAGGCCGTCAAACCCGACGCCAAACCGTGCCACCACACCGCCTTCTTCCAGGGCGTCATACAGCGGGCCCCCATAGCGCTCGACGCCGAGCACGACGTGGCGGGCACCGCTTTTTCGCACGGCGGCCGCCAACCGCGCCTCGGAGATAGGCGCCCGAAGACAGTTGAAGCCCCGCACGGCGGCCTTGCGGAACTTCTCGGCCGCCTTGTCGTACTCCGGTTGCGTTACCGCGACGACGATGCCCATTGCCGCCTTCCGTGAAACGATGGCCCGGATCCTCCATCATTGTACACCACAACCCCCCCGGGCACCGCCCGGGACACAAAGCAGCCGTTTCGGAAGATCGGGTTTTCCTTCGAGACGGCGCTGTGCTACGGTAACGGACGAGGGTTCGCCGGTAGGCGATCCGATTCTGAAGGCCGCTTGTCGCAACTCGGAAAGGCGGGGTGAGGTATGGAACGTATGCTGAAGAGGGCCGTGACGGTCTTGTTCGCCTCATGCGTGGTTTCCAGCTCCGCACTGGCGCAGCCGAGCCCGCCGGCGGGTGGAGTGAGTCGCCTCACGCTCAAGAGCAAGACGCTTCTCGATGAGATGTCGCCGCTATCCGGCGCGATCTACGAGAAGTCTACCGGCATCGAGATGATCAAGCACGGCGCGTACTCGGCCGACAACGGCCACACGTGGGAGACGGTCGCAGTCACGCCCGATTTCGCCCGGGACCTGCCCTACGGCTTCCGTCGGGAGCCCCATACACCGTGGCGCGATCCCGTCAACGGCAACATCCTGGTCCTGTTCAATTGCATGGACACGCCGGAGAAGGATCCCCACGCGCACGAGCCGAATTGGCAATGGTACTGGTATTACCTGCGATACCGCGTGTCCACGGACGGCGGCCGGACGTATCTGTTCGACGAGCCGATTGTGCAGCAGGGCGAGGCGTACTCGGCCCAGCATCCCCTCGACGGCGTATATATCGGCAAGAACTGCTTCTTTCTCGGCGATTCGGGCTGCCGGCCGCTGCGCACGCGGGAAGGCACGGTGCTGGTACCCATGCAGATGCCGCCGCTCGATCCCAAGGGCGAGGGTTTCTACAATCCCGGCGGCGGTTGGTACTGGCTCGATAGCGTGATCCTCATCGGCCGCTGGACGGCGGATCATCACCTCGCGTGGGAGGTCTCCGAGCCCATCCAGGGCGATGGCGACCGCACCTCGCGGGGACTCTATGAGCCGACGCTGGCCCAGCTCCCGGACGGCCGGATTCTGTGCGTGATGCGCGGCAGCAACGGTGGCCCGCGCGACGCCTCGTGCGCATGGCCGAGCCACAAATGGGTCTGCCTGTCCGAGGATGGCGGCCACACCTGGAGCAAACCCGAGCCCTGGACCTACGTCGACGGCGAGCCGTTCTTCTCGCCCGCGTCGATGTCCGAGTTGTTCGCCCACTCGAACGGGCGCATCTACTGGATAGGCAACCTGAGCGAGACCAACTGCCAAGCCAACCATCCGCGCTGGCCGCTCATGATCGGCGAGGTCGACCGTGACACGGGCCGGCTCATCCGCGACACGGTGCTGACCATCGACACCAAACAGGTCGACGAGGAGGACGTCAACCTCTCCCATTGGCACTGCTTCGAGGATCGCGAGGCCGGGGACATCGTTTTGCCCATGGCGCGTGCCAGTAAGGACTACAAGAGCCGACATCCCGTGGTCTACACCATCCGCGTCGAGCAGCCATAATCACCGCGTTGTCAAGCCCCGTTCCTGATGTGCGCCAATCGGCGCAATCTGCGGACCAAGAAGAGGAACACGAGGTCCGAGCCGCAGATAAGGGCATCACACAACCACTGAATGCACGGCATCCACGGAACCTCGCGCTGTCTGGATCGGTGTCGTTCAGTGCGATCGTGGTCGGAGAGGATTCGTGTGCGAGGCTGCGAACGCCTCTCCTCTTCTGGCTCCATAGCGCGCTGGCAATGAATGCAAAGAAGCCTGCAGCCGGCCATCCTTGCGGGCCCCCATATGTTGTCTGCGCTGTGGGAAATGTGCGAGAAGTCTTCGCAGGAAGCAACGATTCTTGGATATCGTGGCGCCGAGCTCACCCTCCCGTCGCACGGGCAATCACAAAGTCTACGAGTTCCTGGCATTGAAACCAGCCGGGCCACATGTTGTGGCCTTGTCCCTCGATGACCACGAGCTTCATCGAGCCGCCGTGCCGCTCATACTCGTGCGCCAACGCGGCGGAATTCGCCTCGATGGGCACGGTCGTGTCGCTGTCGCCATGGATGTGGAATATCGGGACCTGCGCTTTGGCCAGCGGCTCGACGCGGCTCACGGGATTGTGCGCGCCAAGTTGGTCCGTGAGTTGTTGCTCGGTCATCTCGTAAGCACTGCACGCCGTTCCGATGCCGGGATAGCTTCGGAGGTCGCAGACGGGATAGATACCCGCAATGCCGGCGACGCACTCGGGATGCTCGACGGCCCAATTGTTGAGCATCAGTCCGCCGCGACTTCTCGCGAGGAGACACGGTCTCCCCGCCATGCCGCGCTTGTGGACAAGCTCCTCGTAGAGTGCCGTGAAGAGGGCCCGCCCTTGAGGACTGCCATACGATTCGCCCACATCGATACCGGCAATGGCGACGCCGGCCTCGGTAAACCGCTCGAACATCCATTGTTCCTCGGGGCCCGGATATGCGGCGAGAGTCGGGGCATACCAAACCCAGGGCGTCGGATCGGCATGCTGCTTCGGCATAATCAGAAACGCCGTATGGCCGCGCACGCTGAAAACCTCGCCCGGCATCGGCAGGTTCTTCGAGGGCGGTTCTGCGGCCAGGTTCTCGACAGCCATGGTGTCCGCGGGCACGACGATGACATCAAAGGCGAGCACGTCGCGGTGTTCGGGCCAGATCCGGGACCACGGCCGGAGCGAAATCGCGGGCGCCGACTGGATGGCAGCGTCAAGCTCAGTCCCGTCAATGTCCGTACTGGGCAGCGAGACTGTGTCGAATTCGTGCGGATTGCGGCCGGGGAACCCGAGCTGTCCCGATGCGTCGATCGTGGCCAGAATGGTCAATCGGCCCGATGTTGACTTCGGCATCGTCGCGGACAGAATCCGCGGCCCCGTGAGAACGGAAACGTCGCGGAATCGGGCGGTCTCGCCGGCTTTCGGCACAATCTTCTGGAAACGGCGGCCTTCCAGCGTCAATCCGGTGTCCAGCGTAACGACCAGACTCTCGCCGGCCCGAAACGTGCGGTCGACACGCAAGTAGCCGTCGTCAATAACGGGCGTAATGTCCTCGCCGGCCATGCTGACCTGTTTGACGCCGAACGCCCAGTCAGGCACGTGGAGCCACAGCGTGGTTGGTGCGTCGAGACTGCCTTCTTCGGGGGCAAGTGACACGTAGATGCACGCCTCGCCGTTCCAGGTGTCCATGCTGGTCGTTACGGCCACACGCCAGTCCCGTCCGCCGGCTTTGACGGACGACGTGAAGTCGAAGGGAAGACTCACGTAGACGCCTCGCTCCGATCCGACGGCCAGATAGGACTTGAGGAAGTGCAGCGCCAACGGGCCGGCGAAGCAGCAGCAATAGTCGGCCTCCAATGACCCGATAGCGGAGATCGGCCCGGCATCGGCGTCGCCGTCGAAGTACAGGTCGCCGTAGCCACCGGTATCGCACTGGCTGACGGGATACTGGTTGTGTAGCAGGCGGTCGGCGATGTCGAGATACCGGGTATCGCCAGTGAACCGCCACAGGTCGAGACAGAACCGCAGCCAGTCGGCCTCGCTACACGTCTCGCCGGCTCGGTAGAAGACGCGCCATTGCTCGCCGATACCGCCGATGGGCCAGACGAAACCTCCGGCGACGGCCGCGTCCCATTTTGCCTTGGCCCGCTCCAGATAGCTGGAATCGCCGGTGATCTCGTAGAGTTGCAGGATTCCCCGCCACGCGGAGAGATTGCCGTGGCTGTGATCGTTCGGCAGGGCATCGAACTTCGTGAAGAACTCCGCCATCCGTTGCGCCTGCTCCAAGTACCGGCCATCCTCGGTCGCGCGATACAGCATGGCCAGACCTTCGATGGCCGGGAAGTAGTCGCAGGTGTAGCTGTGGCCCCACGTGCCGCTGGCGCGATACTCGGCTTCGCGCTCCGGGCTGCAGAGCTGAGCCGCCGTGGCGACGTAGAAATCGCCCAGCCGTTTGGCCGCTGCGAGCACTTCCGGATCGCCGCATTCCTGCGCGCAGGCGATCAGGCCGACCAGGAGTCGGGCATTGCCCCAGAGCAAGCAGAGCGGCGGGGAATCCTCGACCAATTCTTGGGCAAGATCGATATCCACACCGAAATGGCCATCCGCTTTCTGGAACTGCGAGTTACGATCACGCGCTATCGCCGCCAGTACCGGTGCGAGCGTGGGCGGTGACGGATGGCCGGGGGGGCTGGTCAGCATGGCCAGTTCGATGAAGCGGCCGGAGACATCGCCACTGAAGTTCGTGTATCGGCGATCCACCTCGAACGACAGGTCGGCCATGATCCACTCGACGGTGTAGGGCACCATATCCAATCGTGCGACTCCCCGTCGCAGCGCATCGGCCAGCGGCCCGCGGAGTTCGACGTCCCGAGGGTTCGGCAAGACCACTTCCGGCCACGAGTCCGGCGAGTCGGCGCTTGCGGCCAGCGAAACGGCAAGCCCTTGCCCAATGATGCCAACGAGGGAACACAACAGGATGCCAAACACGTCGCTCATGCCGAATCGCCTCCTGTGAAGAAATCCCCAATCGCCTTTCCCGCCCAGCTCGGCCCCGCTGCTGGGACAACGCAGGTGCCAGCACCCGCGCGCAACTCCGACCGTCGTCTGCCGCGATTCGACCACAGTCCACGCCAGGATTTCAACCGGCCTGGCCATCCCGGATCGCCGAGCATTGGGGGTCATGGGAGGAATGGGAGCTATGAAGCGGGGCGGTCGCCGGGCGACGGGGATTGTGAGGTGTAGAAGCGGCATCCTTGCCGCTTTGTTCCGATTGCCCATAACGCGCCCGATGCAGAAGGAACTCCGCTTTCCAAGAATTGAGCAAGGTGTCCCTTTGATTGCGCTAGACAGTGGACCGTAGTGACCCTATTGACCCCATTGACGGCGGGTCAGTCGTGTCCGGAAATCGGGGACAGACAGCCCTCCTTCCGCCTTCGCTCGGCTTCGGCGCGACAAGCGAAGACTCGGGGAAGCTGCTTTCCCGCTTTCCGATTCCGTCGTTCAAGCTAACCCCGAAGCGCGCACGGAAACCGGAAGGAGTCAGTCCCCGTTTTCCGCATTGGGTGTAGGCGCTGTTGACGGGATTGACCTTATTGACCGAATTGACCTCGGCACGCTGATGCGCGCAGATTGGCGAAAGCAGGGGGATCTGGGCGGTGGCGGCTGGCTATAATGCCGCGAATTGGATGGATTCGTCGGAGGTAACCGCATGACGCCGCGCGAGCGATTTCTGGAGACGCTGCTGTTTGGCCGACCGGACAAGATCCCGTTTCAGCCTGGAGGGCCGCGTGAGTCGACTCGGGCGGCGTGGCGTGTGCAAGGCATGCCGGCCGACCGCGACTACATGGACCTCATCCACGAGATGGTCGACGCGGAACGCGCCCAACGCGGCTTGCCGCCGGGCGACTACCACGCGAAGAAACCGCATGTGGGCCTCGGCGTGTCGTTCCGGATGATTCCGACCTTCGAGGAGAAGGTCATCGAGCACAAGGACGGCCACTACATCGTGCAGGACTGGATGGGCGCCATCACCGAGATCTCGGATCGGTTCGACTACACGTACATCCGGAACGCCATCGACTTCGTCACGCGCAAGTGGCACCGGTTTCCCGTCCAGACCTGGGATGATTGGGAAGACATGAAGCGGCGCTTCGACCCGGACCACCCCGAGCGGTTTCCGGAGGATTTCGATGAGCGTTGCGCCCAGTTGCGCGAACGGGACTACCCCCTCGGCGTGTCGTTCAACGGCCCGTTCTGGCAATTGCGCGAGTTCGTCGGCATGGAGAACCTGTGCACGATGATGCTCGAACAGCCGGATCTCGTCCGCGACATGATCGCGTTCTGGACGGAGTTTTGCAGCGCGGTCTTGGCGCGCATCCTCGAGGGCGTCACGCCGGACGAGATTCACTTGTCGGAAGACATGGCCATGAAAGAGCGGCCGATGATCGGCCCCGAGATGACGCGCGCGTTCTGCGCGCCGGCCTATCGCCGGTGGAACGAGGAGGTCCGCGCGGCGGGCGTGCCGATCTACGCCATCGATTCGGACGGGCGGATCGACCTGTTGATTCCGGTGTACATGGAGTGCGGCGTCAACTGCGTCGATCCCATGGAGGTGGCCGCCGGTACTGACCTCGTCGCCCTACGCAAGACCTATGGCACCCGGCTGGCCTTTCGCGGCGGCATCGACAAGCGCGCCATCGCCGCCGGCGGACACGTGCTCGAGGCCGAACTCGAACGCCTACGTCCCGTCATCGAGAGTGGCGGCTACATCCCGTCATGCGATCACGGCGTGCCGCCGGACATCTCGTGGGCGAATTTCCAGGACTACTCGATGCGCCTCGCCACCCTCACCGGCTGGCTGTGAGAGATGGGTAGTGTCTCCGCGAGTCGGTCCGGCGCTCAGCCGAAGGAGCAGACGTATTCCATGATGCCGTCGTCGACGGCGATGTCGAAGCGCGAGTTTCCCGGCACGTCGAAGAAGGTGTCCGGGCCGTAGGTCGTCCAGGAGTCCTGTCCGGGCAGCTTGGCCCGGCACGTCCCCACGAGAATCTCCATGCGTTCGGGTGCGCCGGTGCCGAAACTGTAAGTGCCGGGATAGATGATGCCGATGGTCTTCTTGGATCCGTCTGCGAACAAGACGGTATGGCTGACGACCTTGCCGTCGAAGAAGACGTTGGCCTTGCAAACGACACTCACGTTGTCGAATTGCGCGGGTACACATTGTGCCATGGGAATGCTCCTCGATGCTCGCGCCATCGCTCGTCGTGGAGTGGGCGCCGCCGATGGTCCTCGTTGGGTGCGTAGTCTAAAGCAACGGGCCTGCGGCTTGCACACGCGCGGCACCCTTGAACGCGACGCAAGCCGAACCGGTCGCTGATTGACGGGCATGGCCGGGCGAAAGTAGACTCTGAGCCCATGGCCACCCTCGATACACCGGGGAAACCGCCGCGCCCGATCCGGCATCGGTATGCCTTTGACGCGGCCTGCATGGCCGTCTACACGCTGATTGTGTACGGCTGCGCGCTATCCGTGTATCCGTTGGGCCGGGACTATGCGGCCATGGCGGATCCGGACGCGATGCCGTTTCTCGCCAACCGACTCTTTGCGGCCGAGCTCGATGCCTTTGGTACGCATGCCGTGCCGTATCATCTCGTCAACCTGACACTGCTGCTCGGTTGCATGATCGCGATCTACCACCTGACCCGGTTCACGCTGCGCGGGCCCCATTGGTACGGCACGCTGGCCGCGACGCTGTTCATGGCCAATCCGGTGCACGCCGAGGCGGTCCTGAACCTGAGTGGCCCGGCCGATCTTGTTCCGGCGCTGGCGGCCATCCTGGCGGTCACGGTTTATGCGGCCCCGCCATCGCGCCGTGCGCAGCCGTGGCGCTGGTTCATGAGCGTGGCGCTGTTCGCGTGGGCGACGATCCCGTACCGTCAGAACGTTGGGCTGATCGTCGTCCTCGCCTTGTTCGAGTGGTTGGCGCGCGTGCCCGATGAGCGCCGGATGACGCGGCTGGCGCCGTTCCTCGCAACGGCCGTTGTGGCCTGCGTCCTTCATGTCGACCTGTGGCACGCAGACCACCTCGACATCGCCGCTCTGTTCGGCCCCTTGTACCTGGTCTTCTATCCGATAGGCCTCTTGCCCGAGACGGCGGCGGCCTTGCACGCCTCGCCGTGGTTGGCAGGACTGAGCGCGTTGACGGTGGTGGTGGCCGTGGTCCTGATGTACCGCAAAGCCCGGCGGCCCGCGATTCTCTTTGGCTTGTTTGGTATGGCGGCGACACGGCTCTTTCAAGGGTCGGACACGATCGATCCGGTGCACATGGTGGGCGGCGGGGCACTGCTCACGGCCACGGCGTTGTTCTATGTGGCCTCGGCGGCCCTGTTCTACCGGATTGCGGAACACCCCAAGTGGCGGCAGCCGATCATCGTGGGCACGGCGCTGCTGTGCGTGGTGTTCTTTGCGCTCGAGGTGCGCGCCAACTTGGCGTGGCGCCATGCCGGCCACGTGGTGCGGTCATTCCAGGCGGAGGTGGCCGAGGTCGAGGGTCCCGTGGCGGTCCTGCCGGATTACCAATACTACTTGGGCGCGCCGATGTGCGTGTCCGAGTCCGTCCGGTACGACACACCGTTCAGCCGAGCGGCCTCCGTGGTGCCCATCGTCTTGATGCATTACGCCAAGCCTGCCGACCTCCGCGTGCGCGTCGGGGGACACGTGCGGAAGGGCGCCCTATCGGTTCTCGTCGAGGGGAAACGCCCGGTCGAGGTAATGCCGTGGCCCTATGCCGTTCTCGGCGAGGGAGACGCCTGGCCCGCGCGGGCCGATGTCCTCGCCACACTGGACCATGTAGACCGCGATGGGTTCGTCATTGAGGCGAGGCCGACGCGCGGGACGTTTCCCGAAACGAAGATCATGCCGTAGCGGCGGCCTTCATTGCGCCCTCGCGGCCGGTATGCTAGATTGGAACGCGATGTAGGAGGAGTGGATTCCCGCCTATCGCGGAGCGACCCGAGTCAGCCTAAGGAGGTGGACACCATGGATGCCGTAGTTCCCTGGATTGTCGAACACAAGTGGTGGTTTGCGCCTTTAGTCTGTTTTGTGATTGCGATCATCGTGGTCAAAATCATCGGATAAGTGGCCTGCGGTTCGCAGTGGTTTCGGAGCATCATGAGGCGACTATCTCCGGCAATCGTTGCGATGGTGGCCATTGCCCTCTTCTTGGGTTCGGCGTCTGTCTGGCCGGAGGAGGGTATGCCGTCCATCGGCGCCTTGTTGGCGCACAGTGCGATCATTCTCGTCTCCCTGGTTGTGTTCTTCCTCATGCTGCCGCGCTGGTTCACGCAACCCATCCAGATTCTCGTCGGCATGATTGGTGGCGTTGCCGTGGGGTGGATACTCGGGCGTGTCGGCATGGCCCAACTGGTATCCGACTACCTTGGCATTTTCGGGACCCTCTTCATCCTTTTGCTGAAGATGGTGATCGTGCCGCTGGTGTTTGTCTCGATTGTGTGCGGCGTAGCCGGAATCGGCGATGTGCGTCGCCTCGGTTCGCTCGGCGTCAAGACGCTCGTCTTCTACTTCTGTACAACCGGCATCGCCGTGCTGGTCGGTCTCATCTGTGTGAACGCCCTTAAGCCCGGCATCGGTCAAGAGCATGTTCGCCAGGAGGAAACGGCGGCCGACGAGGAAGTGGCGCTCTCGACGGGCATGAAGATCCAGCAGAAGGTGCTGCCGGAGTTCGTTCACAACCCGATCATGGCCCAACAACCGATCTTGGCGGTGATCTTCTTCGCTTTGCTGCTCGGTGCCGCCTTGGCTTCGGATGCGGAGAAGACGGCGCCGGCGCTCAGGTTCTTCCAGGCCATGGATCATGCCATGGTCACGCTGGTGCTCTGGATCATGCTTCTCGCACCCATGGGGGTGTTTGCGCTGATGGGTAACGCCATCGCTACGATGGGCCTCGACTACATTGCCTCTTTGGCGAAATATGTGTTCACCGTGGTCTTCGGACTGATGCTCCACTTCGCGTTGCTCGTATTCGTCATTCTTCCGTTGCTCGGGCGCATCTCGCCCATGCGCTACCTCCGCGGCATGGCGCCCGCGCTCCAGTTGGCGTTCAGCACATCGTCGAGCTCGGCCACGTTACCGGTCACGATTGACTGCGCATCGCGCCGCGTAGGCGTGAGCCGCCACGTGTGCAGTTTCATGCTGCCGGTAGGCGCCACGATCAACATGGACGGTACCGCGCTGTACCAGGCGGTAGCGGCCCTGTTCATTGCCCAGGTCTACGGTATTCACCTCGGCGTTCACGAGCAGTTTATGGTGTTCATGACCGCCGTGGTCGTCTCGGTCGGCACGGCCGGCATTCCGGGCGCCAGTGTTGGGCTCATGTCGATCGTGCTCAGTGCGGTGGGCCTGCCGCTCGAAGGCATCGGCATTGTCATCGGCGTCGACCGTTTCCTCGATATGTGCCGCACCGTCGTCAATATCACCGGCGACAGTGTCGGCGCGGTGGTGGTGGGACGTAGCGAGGGTGAACTCGGCGAACCGGAAACCGGCGCGTCCTAGCGCGAAAGGTGGGACCGGCCCGGCGGCTCGCACCGACCGCGGCGTCGACGGTCTCGCGCAGAGACTCAGTGCGGGTCTTCGGGCGGCGAGGGGTGCGGCGGCAGCTCGGCAGCCGGAGCAGGGCCTGCCGGCAGGGTGTGCTGCCGTTGGCCGAGGTACAGGGTGATCTCATATACGATGCCGAAGCAGACGTAGGTCATGCCGATGGGGAAAAGCACCACCGCCGGCGAGCGCGTCTGGGCGTAGTGGAAGAGGGCGATGGCGATGGCACTCACGGCGAGAATCCGGAAGGCGTGTCGCGGCGCCAGCACAAAAAGCTTGACCTTGTCCTTCGGATAGTGGACGGTACTCACCATGAGATAGCTGAGTCCGGCCGCGAGGGGCACCACGAGCCATGGGGCGGCCGGCAGGTCGAGATAGTCCACAAAGACCACGAATGAAGCCAGCGTCCCGCCGGCCGCGGGTATCGGCAGTCCCGTGAAGATCATGCGCTGATTGCTCTGATACACGTTGAACCGCGCGAGCCGCAGCGCACCGCAGATCACAAACAGGATAGCCAGCACCGACGTAATGTGCCCCACCGCGCGAGGCTGCGGCGTGAAGAAGACGTGCATCAGCACTGCCGGCGCCACACCGAACGCGACCAGGTCGCACAGGCTGTCCAATTCCCGACCGAACTCGGACACGCTGTGCGTGAGGCGGGCTACTGAACCGTCGAGCATGTCGAATACAATCGCGAGCAGGATCAGGTACACCGCCTTCTCGTATCGGCCGCCGATGCTCGAGAAGATGCTGACCACGCCGCAGTAGAGGCTAAGCGTCGTCAGGAGACTGGCCAACACATTGATTGGCCTGCGGCGCGCGCGGCGCTTCCGACGACTGCGGCGTTCCTTGATTCGCTTTCGAAACTTCGAGGTCGTCATGGTGCCTCACTCTCCCGATTTGTCCTGCGTCCCAGGAAATCGGCCCAGCACTGTCGCGCCGGCACGGACCCTGTCGTTCACGGAGACGCGGATCTCGGCGGTGTTCGGGAGGTAGAGTTCGGTTCGCGATCCGAGTTTGATCATGCCGAACTTCTCGCCCTTGCGGAGCGAATCGCCCACGGAGGTCTTGCATACGATGCGCCGCGCGACCGCGCCCGAGATCTGACGGACCGTCACGCGCGCCTGTAACGTATCGAGCCAGACCGCGTTCGACTCATTGACTTGACTCGACGCCGGATTCATCGCGTTCTTGTAGCGCCCCGGTTTGTACTCGACCTTGCGGACGACGCCATCGTAGGGCGCACGGTTGACATGGACGCTAAGCACTGAGAGAAAGATCGACACGCGGCGGCAGGGGCCATCGTAGTAGGGCGTATCGTCGAGGTCCTCGACCGCCACCACCGTGCCGTCCGCCGGACTTACGAACTCGCTCGGCGCGGCAGAAACGACTCGGTGCGGGTCGCGGAAGAAACACAACACCGCCACGCCGGCCAGTAGAACCGGCAGCGCGAGATACACCCGCGCGCCGTGAGGCATCAGGATGGCCAAGAGCGCTACGCCCAACACCAACAACGGCACATAGTAGGGCGCGCCCTCTCGCCACGCGCTGAACGGCTCTTCCAAAACTCGATCCCTTCGTTGGAACACGGTTCTCGAATCTTCGGTCAACACACTATGATCTCGCATGAACGCGCCCAGAAGCAAACGCACGGCGGGCAGCTATCCGGAAACGCCGGACGCCTCGCTCGAGAAGATGCGGATACTCCGCCACCGTTCCCCGCGGAACCTCGAGAACAGCACGCCGCTCAGGCCCATGACGTACACCGTGGCACCCAGCCACGCGCCTACCGTGCCCCAACCGACGACGTAGGCCAGCAGCATGGCCAGCGGCAAGAACACGAGGTAGGCGCCAATAAACGTCATGTAGGCCATCCATCGCGTGTCGCCGGCGCCCCGCAACGCCCCCGATGAGACGATATTGATGGCGTCGAATCCCTGGAATATCGCCGCCATGATTAGCAGAATGTGGCCGAGTCTGACCACGTCGTCATCCGCCGAGAAGAAGGTCCGCAGGAGATGGGGGCCGAAGAAGGCGAAACACAGGCCCACGCTCACCATGTAGCCGATGCCGATGCGCAACGCCGTGTACGTGCGGGCCTTGACGCGCGGGATGTCGCTCCGGCCGATATGCTGGCCTACGATGGCCGTGATGCCCTGGTTCAGGCCCAGCGCCGGCATGAACGAGAGGTGCATGAACTGGATTGCCGCGTTATGAGAGGCCAGTTGCACGGCACCGAATCGGCCCACCACGTAGCTCGTGAAGATGCCCCAATTCGCCACGTCCATGAACAATGTCAGACCTGACGGCAATCCGATCCGGAACAACTCCCGGATCCGCACGAAGTCGACGCGCCACGTCGTGCGGCTCGAGAACCGTGCGTGCATGGGCGCGCTCAAGAACACGCCTAGCAACGCGACGACCTGGGCGTACTGTGAGATCACCGTCGCCATCGCCGCACCGGCCACCCCCATGGCCGGCATTCCGAGCTTTCCGAAGATGAACACGTAGTTCAGCGCGATGTTGAGGACATTGCATTGGATGGCGATGCGCATCGGCACGCGGGGATGGTTGACTGCCTGGAAGAACGAGGCCAGCACCGACATCCATGTCATGCCCAGATAGCCGATGAGTCGCACCTGAAAATAGGCGATCTCGAGTTGGGTTACGGCCGGTGTGTGCCCCATCGATCCGAACAGGGGCCGCGCCGCGGGCCACAATGCCACCGCCATCACGATCACCAACAGGGATAGATACAGCCCCTGCCACGCGTAGCGCGCGCAGTTCGAGAACTCGCCTCGACCGTAACACTGCGCCGCGAACGTGCTCACGCAACCTACCGTCCCGAAGATGAAGCACCCCGCGGTGAAGGACCACACCCCCGCCGAGCCGGCGGCCGCCAAGGCGTCCGTGCCGAGTGCGGCCACCATCACCATGTCCGTGAACTCCATCAGGGTGAACGACAGCGAGCCAAGCACGATAGGGCCAGACATGCGCATCACTTCGCGCAGACCGGTCCACCGTGGTTCGTGTTCGACAGGGGTATTCATGGCTCGCGTCCCGGAGAATAGCTCAAACGGTGCATTGTAGCAGAGTCCATCGTGCCTTCGGAATTGATCGGCGGCACGTCGTTGAGGGCAGCCCGGGCCGCGCTTTCCGCAGCAGTCCGTGGTTTCATCCTGGTATCGTGCCGAGCCGGCACGTTCGGGTCTTGGGCGAGTCTCGGCCTGTCTCAGGCTTGTCTCGAGACGGTGAGCCGGGATCCTCGGGCGTGTGAGTGAAGGGGAGTGGATCGTCCCCGAGAAGTATGGCGTGCCAGCGCCGGACTCAGCCGCCCTGCTCTTCGATCCAGCGAACGCAGTCGATGGCGGCCATGCAGCCGGATCCGGCGGCCGTGATGGCCTGCCGGTACACGTGATCCTGAACATCGCCGGCGGCGAACACGCCCTCAACGTTTGTGTAGGAGCGGCCCGGCTTGGTGACGAGGTAACCGTTGGGCGCCAACTCGAGCTTGCCGACGAAGAGGTCCGTGTTGGGCTTGTGCCCGATGGCGGCGAAGTAGCCCGAACACGCTAGTTCGCGCGTGGCGCCGGTCTTGGTGTCCTTGAGACGCACGGCGGTTACGCCCTTCTCGTCCGTGCCGAGGATCTCGTCGACGACGGAATTCCACTCGACGGCGATTTTCTCGTGGGCAAGGACTCGGTCGGCCATGATCTTGCTGGCGCGGAGTTGATCGCGCCGGTGGATGAGATGCACGCGGCCGGCAAATCGCGCCAGGAACAGGGCTTCTTCGGCGGCCGAGTCGCCGCCACCGACAACGACCACGGGCTGGTTGCGGAATCGAGGCAGGGCGCCGTCGCAGGTGGCGCAGGCGGACACGCCGTTATTCATGAAGCGCTGCTCGGAGTCGATGCCAAGGTAACGGGCCGACGCGCCCGTGGCCACGATCACCGCCGCCGCTTCCCATGCTTGCTCGCCAGAGACCACCTTGAACGGCCGTTTCGAGAAGTCCACCGCCGTGGCGGTTTTGTACAGATAGCGGGCGCCGAACCGTTCGGCCTGTTTCTTGAGCAAGGCGACCAACTGCGGCCCGGAAATTCCTTCGGGGAATCCGGGAAAGTTCTCGACATCGGTGGTGGTCATCAACTGCCCGCCGGGCAGGATATCTCGGCTCAGTTCGCCCTCGAGTACCAAGGGATTCAGATCGGCGCGGGCCACGTAAAGCGCGGCCGTATGCCCTGCAGGCCCCGATCCGATGATCAACACGTTTTCCATTTGCCCGCCTCCTTTGTCCATGTCCGGGACGCGCGCCGACCGTGGCGTGCTCCAGGGCTGGCGATTATAGGCAACGGCCCGCACGCGAGACAACCGGATGCCGAACACGCAACGCGCCAGACCGCCCGTTCTGGGAGGGCACGCCTCGACGGACGCCAGGGGAGATCGGGATCGCGTCACGCTCTTGGTGGGGCTTTCGGCGAGGCGCGCAGGACGCGGGCCTTGCCGGCACAAGACACTGCGGCGTCACAGATCTGGTTCGGGGCAAACGGCGAGCAGTAGAATCCGATGGCTCCCATTTGGGAAGCGAGCTTCTCCACTTCGACCAATCGCCGGCTGAAAATGAAGATACGGAGATTGTCGAAGCCGTGCGTGGCCTTCACGAGGCGGGCCGCTTCCATTCCCGGCAAGTCGCTTTGCTCTTGGTTGATGATGAGCATGCTTGGCGGAAAAGCACGCAGGCGCGACAGTCCGTCGAGCGTCGTCGGAGTGGCAAACACATTCCAGCCCTTATGCTCGAACGCTTGGCGTAGCGCTTCGGCGCTTGGCGCGTCTTCGTCGATGATGACGGCCTGCTGGGCGTCCTCGTTCTCGCCGGCGTCGCGCCGATCCAGCTTGTACCGCACGAAGAAGCACACGTCGTTCTGAACCTGCTCCTGGCCCTCGGCGAATTCGCATCCGAAGAACGTGCCGGTGCTCTGGGGGTGCACGCTGCGTACGATGGCCTCCACATCCTCGAGGTGTACGCAGTTGGGCAACGTGAAGGTGAGTTTGATGGTGGTTTTCTCGGCAACCACGCGGGAAGTGTACACGCCACATCCGCCGACGCTGATGTCGCGCACTTCGCCCGAGAACCGCTTGTCGCCCATCGCGATTTCACACGGAAAGGTCATGCCGATACGCTCGGACTTCCGGAACGGAACCCGCTCGAAATCCTGAGGCCAGGCAATGCGGAGACTCGCATCCTCGAGTTGCGAAGTGAAGTCCATAATGGTGCTATCGAACGCGCAGGCGTTGCCTTCACAAAGGAAACGGAGTACACACCGTTGCTCGTGCTGTAGCGGCACGAGCCGGTTCAGGTGCACGGGACGCTTGAGCGTGACGAAATCCGGTTTCGACCATCCGACAATGGTTGTGCGAAAACGGGTTCCGCCCTTTTTCGATGGCTCGAGATCCAACACAACCCAGGAACCGACACGCATGTAGGTATCGATAGACGATCCGCGATCCGTCATGTCTTCACCCTCTACACGAAAAGACGCGCCCCGAATCAACCTCACCATTCTGCACCCTACTGTCTAATATCATATCACGAGATTGAATTGCGAGGCAATAGAGCAATAACTCTGTGACAAGATTTCCTGCGGGGATTTCCCACGTGTATTCAACCGTCAAGACGGACTATGTGAACCTATGAAGGATGGGGTGCCGCTCGGTCGCGCCACGGAATTCGTGCGCTGTCGCGAGCGACCTGGAAGCGGCATCAAGCGTGGTGTCCTCTTCGTTGCCAAGTGCTCTTCCGCCCCGTCCTGCCCGACCTCGTCTCACAGGCGCCAAGGTGCGCGCATGGCGCGCGTCAGCATGCGATTGGCTTGGGCGTCGTCGACGAAGCGCTCGGTGTCGGGATTCCAGCGGAGCCGCCGTTCGAGACGCATGGCGATGTCGCTGAGATGGCAGAGGGTGTCCGAGCGCACGGCCTGCTCGATGGGACACACGGTTTCGGCGCGTGTTCGGACGCAATCGAGGAGGTTCTGGACGTGGTTGGCGCTCTCGTACAGCCGCTCTTCGCCCGGCTCGAACACCGTGCGCAAGAGCGATTTGGGTTCGGCGTCGATGACGCCGAGATCGACGAACACCCAGCCCTCGGTGCCTTCGAACCGGATACCTTGTGGATTCTCGACGTCATCGGTGAAATGCATGGTGACACCGTTGGCGTAGGTATGGCACACGTGGTAGGCCGTGGCGCAGTCGCAAAGGCCATCCTTGGGAAACACGCCCCAGCCTTCGACCTCGATGGGCCCGGTGAGTTCCGAGCGGTTGCCCCACTGCGCGATGTCGCCGAAGTGGATGTTTTGGCCGGCAACGAATCCCAGCGTGTAGTCGGAGATGTGCCACCAGTATTGGTTGATGATTCGGTTTTCGGTGAAGGGCGCCCACGGCGCCGGGCCGAGCCAGCGATCGTAGTCAAGCCATTCCGGCACGGGCATCGCCGGGAAGTTCGGCGCGGTCTTGCTCGCCTCGAGGGCCACGCGCATCGTGTGCATCCGGCCGATCCGGCCGTTCCGCACGAGCTCGCACGCAAACCGGAAGTTGCGCTCCGAGCGATGCTGCGTGCCGAACTGGAAGATGTTGCCGCGACGTTGCACGGCATCGCGGAGCGCCCAATCCTGCTCGAGACTCAGGCCGAGGGGTTTCTCGATGTACATGTCCTTGTTGGCCCGCGCCGCCTCGAGCGCCACGAGCACGTGCCAGTGATCCGGCGTGGCGCAATGGATCACGTCGATGTCCGCGCGGGCGATGAGTTCGCGGAAGTCCGCGTACGCGGCGCAACCGGCGGTGCCGTAGTAGCCATCGACGTGGAGGCGGGCGTCCTCGAGCCGGAGGGCGTTCACGTCGCACACGGCCACGACGCGCGCGTCGGTGCTGGCCAGGAACGCGTCCAGTACGCGGCGGCCTTGCGGCCCGACGCCGACGGATCCGACGGTGATCCTGTCATTGGCGCCAAATGCCGAGGCCGGGATGATGTGAGGTGCAACGAATCCGGCGCCGGCACGTGTTAGGAATGCCCGGCGCGAGATCGGCTCAGGGCCGCTTTCCGCCCCAGTTCTAATACCGGTACCACTCCGGCTTGAAGGGCCCCTCGATGGGCACGCCGATGTAGGCCGCCTGCTTCGGCGTGAGCCGATCGAGCTTCACGCCAAGTTTGCCGAGGTGGAGTTTCGCCACTTCCTCGTCGAGGCGTTTCGGCAGCGTATACACCTTGCCGACCTCGTACTTCCCGGAGTCCGCAAACAGCGACACGGCGGCGAGCGTCTGGTTTGAGAACGAGTTGGACATCACGAAGGACGGGTGGCCGGTGGCACAGCCGAGGTTCACCAGTCGGCCACGCGCCAGCATGATGATCGACCGGCCGTCGGGAAATACGAACTTGTCCACCTGCGGCTTGATATTCATCTCGGTGATACCCGGCTGGCTTTCGAGCCAGTTGATGTCCACCTCGGCATCGAAATGGCCAATGTTGCACACAATGGCCTCATCCTTCATCACCTGAAAGTGTTCGCCTCGGATGACGTCGCAGCATCCCGTGGCCGTCACGAAGATGTCGCCGAGCGGCGCCGCCTCTTCCATGGTGACGACCTGGTAGCCTTCCATACTGGCCTGGAGCGCGCAGATCGGATCGATTTCGGTGATGAGGACACGCGCACCGAGGCCCCGCATCGCCTGGGCGCAGCCTTTGCCTACGTCGCCATAGCCCGCCACGACGACGACCTTGCCGGCCATCATGACGTCCGTGGCACGCTTGATCCCATCCGCCAACGACTCGCGGCAGCCGTACAGGTTGTCGAATTTCGACTTTGTCACGGAGTCGTTCACGTTCATGGCCCGCGTCAGTAGTTTGCCGTCGCCCATCATCTGATAGAGGCGATGGACGCCCGTCGTCGTCTCCTCGGATACGCCTACCCAGTCGACCACGACTTCGTGCCACCGGTTCGGGGTCCGTTCATGGACCTCGCGCAGCAGCTTGTCGATGATCGTGACTTCTTTGTTGTCCGTACAAATGGGCGGCAGCGTGCCCGTCTTGTTGAACGTCTCCTCGAGTTCGTAGCCGCGATGGATGATGAGCGTGGCGTCACCACCGTCATCGACGACCAGATGCGGCCCGAGGCCGCCCGGGAAACTCAGTGCCTCGTAGGTGCACCACCAGTACTCCTCGAGCGTCTCGCCCTTCCAGGCGAACACCGACGTGCCGCGCGCCGCGATGGCCGCCGCGGCATGGTCCTGCGTCGAGAAGATGTTGCAGCTTGCCCAGCGGACGTCGGCCCCGAGCGCCTGGAGCGTCTCGATGAGCACGGCCGTCTGGATGGTCATATGTAGAGATCCCGTGACGCGCGCGCCCTTGAGCGGCTGTTGCGGGGCGTACCGCTCGCGGATCGCCATCAATCCCGGCATCTCCTTCTCGGCCATATCAATTTCCTTGCGGCCCCATTCCGCAAGACCAATGTCTGCTACTTTGTACTTGAGCGCAGCGCCGGACGCTGCCTTGGTCGAGGTACCCATCCTATTCGTAACTCCTTTTCTCACTGAGAGTTAAGTTCTATCAACAGGCCAAAGAGTATAGCATTCCTTCGAATCAACCATCAAATCGCGCCTGCGAATTCCCGGGGCGTCTCTTTCCAGGTTTGTTGGCGCCGACCTCGAACACGTGCACCGGCCGGTCGATACCGCGAAACACGGCCTTCTCGTCGGCGCCCTTCACTGCATCCATCGACGCGCCTTCGAGCACCGGTTCCGTCGCAGCGATCCCGCTCTTCGCATTGGCCTCAGCCCAGCCGAGCGTCAGGAACGCGATATTCACTACTTCGCCCATGATGTCCGGCCGCGCATAGTCCGGATGGCCGACGGATCCGAGATAGATGCGGCCGGTGGCCAGGCCGACCCTGAGTTTATCGCCGACGACATCGCGAGCCGCCACGGCCGTTTCAAGGGCACGCGCTCGATGCCCGACACCCGAGAAAAAGCATAAGTACTGATCGCCCAAATACTTAACCGGAACGCCGTCCTGGCGTTTCGTGAGCTCGGTGAGCTGGTAGAAAAGGCCGTTTGCCCACGTGGCGAAGTCGCGCGGCGTCATGTACAGCGATTTCTCGTAGGCGCCGTGGATGCTGCTTGCGAACACCGTTGCCTCAAATTCGTCGGCCCGTTCCTCGTTTACCGAGAGGAGCCAGTCCGTGGACACCCCCAGGAGACGTGCCAACGGCCGGAACAGTGCGACATCGGGTGCGTTCTCGCCGCGTTCCCATTTGGACACGGCCTGCGGGCTGATGTGCAGGGCGCTGGCGATGTCCTGCTGTTTCAGACCCAGCTTCTCGCGTCGAGCGCGAATTCGATGGCCGATTTCTTCGAGTAACATGGCCTCTCTCGCTACCTTTCGCCATTTACGATACGCAATTTGGGGCGATTTGGCAATGACGGCGTGGTTGTGCCGAGTGTCGCGGCCGTTTAGCCGTGGAAGGTGGTGGGGCTACCCGTTCTTGGTGAGCGTGGTGCTAATCGAGTCGCGGCGCGTGCGGATGATCTGACTGAGGGACAGGCCCATGGCAACACCCCAGCAGCCGAGCGCCATGATCAGCACCCACCACCACGGCAACGAGAACAAGGTCTCGGGGAGGAACGCGCGCTCGGCACGCCAACTGAGGTAGGCACTGTTCACAAAATAGAGCGCCGCCAGCGCCGTGCCGAGGCCGAGGGCGATGCCGGTAACGCTGATTAGTCCGATTTCGGAGGCGAGGAGGAGGATGACTTGCCCGGGCGAGGCTCCGAGCGCTCGGAACAAGGCCAGTTCCCGGCGCCGCTCGCTGAGCATCCACGTGATGGCCGAGGCCAGGTAGGCCAGCGCCAGCACAAACACCAGCACGCCCAACGCCACCAGGGCCGCTGCCACCAGTCGTACCACCACGAGCGCCTTGCGCCACGTCGCCATCCGATCTCGCATCTCGAGGCCGAGATCATCGAGATACGGCCCCAGGTCCTCGACCGCCTCGGCGGACTCGAGCTCGACGTGCAACGCCCGATACACCTTGTCCGTCAGTCCGGCCCACTCGTTGAACGACTCGACCACATCGAGCGGCGCCAGCAGCCCGAGCAGGTCCGGATTGCGCGTGAGCGCCACGATCTGCGATGGCACGGCCTTGGTGACCGTCTCCGGCCCCGGCGGATGGATGGTCGACTCGTTGAGCTTGAGCGTAATGTGACGCCCGATGATCGCCGACGGACTGAACTTCGGGAGCTTGTTGCTCTCGGCCAAGGCCACGTTGTAGAGATCGAGGAAGTAGTACGAGAGCACCACCGGCACGAACTCGTCCGTCTTCGGATCGTACGTGAAGTCCTCGGGCGCTTCGTCGCCGAGGAGCCAGCCTTCGACGCCGGTGACGGATAGGTCGGTGCTGTAGTTTTGTCCCAGCAGATTACCTTGGCCGCTCAGCGGGAACCGAACCACGGCCTCGGGGCACACGCGCACGACGCCCGGCAATTTTCGGACGGCGTCGACGACCTCGCCGGTGATGCTCATCGTTTCGGCCTGGAGCAACAGCGCTTCGACGGTCTTGGGCCGCAACACAACGCGCTGCTCGGGGAACAGCTCGGTGAGGTGGCGTTGAAGCGATCGCGTCATGCCGAGGCCGGCTACCGTGGACAATCCGAGGGCGAGCATGCCGACCGCCAAGCCGCCGATGACGCCGGCGTTCCGGAGTTCTTTGCCGCGCATGCACGCGCGCATGAGAAAGGCGATGGAACGAATCCGCATGCACCCTCGAATCCGCCGGCGTGCAACAGGCCGGCGTGCGTAAACGCCCGGTGACATTCAAACGCGCACCATTCTATGGATGCCCGCATCGGCGCGCAACTGAGCGTCCGCCGTTTCATGGACCTCGACGGAACCGCTTACGGTTCCGCGCCTAAGGCCTTTCCCAGCGCATTGAAGGCCTCGCCGAAGCCGGCCCAGTCGCCCGCCTTGAGACGTTCGACGGCCTTGTGGTAGAGCGTGGCCGCATCGGGCACCTGAGACGCGCACGGAGCGGCCGCTTCCTCCGTTGACGTTTCATCGACCGCCGGCGGCCGTGCGCCCGGATCGAAGAGGCTCGCGAGGGCCTCACCGATGGTCGGCGCCATGGCTACGCGGTCGCCGTGGCCCAGCACGACCTGCTTCAACTCGGGAATCTTCACCTGCGGATCCTCCACGTACAGCGACAGGAGATACAGCAGGCCCTCGTTGATGGGAACGGCCAGCACCTTGCTCTGGACGACGACTGAGCCGAGTTGGCCCATGAGCGTCATGAATTGCGATACGCCCGGATCCTGGTTGAACCGTCCCTTGGCCTGCGTCGGGCCGTAGATGTTGCGTTGTTTGGGCAACTGGTACACGGTGAGTGTGCCGTAGTGATCCGGATCGCACCCTGCGGCCATCCAGGCAATCATGTTGTCCTTCCCCTCGACGGTGAAGGTCCGCGACAACACGAACTGCTCGGCCGCGCCCGAGCCGGGCAACTCGAGGACGAGGTAGCGCGGCGGCTCAAACGAGGCCGCAGCGCCGACGCCGCTCTTTGGAAAGGTCCACATGTCCTCGCCGGTGAAGAAGAGCCGTGGATCGTCCATGTGATACCGCCGGTACAGCGCCGTCTGGACGCGGAACAGGTCTTGCGGGTATCGGAGATGGGCGCGGAGGTCCTCGGGCATCTCATCCATGGAGCGGAAGATGCCGGGGAAGATGCGCTCGTATGCCTGGAGCAAGGGATCCTCTGAGTCGAATCGGTACAGCGTCACGGTTCCATCGTAGGCATCGACCGTTGCCTTGACGGCGTTGCGCCAGTAGTTGGCGATGCCGACAGCCTCTGAGTACGGGAACCGCCGGGTAAGCGTGTAGCCATCGAGCACCCAGACGACCCGGCCGCCGAGCAGCACCGGATACGGGTCCTCGTCGAAGTGCATGAACGGCGCGATCTTGCCGACGCGTTCCCTGACGTTGCGAAAGAGGAGAATCCGGCTTTGGTCGGTGAACTGGTCGGTGAACAGGATTTCCTTGTCGCCGGTGTACCAGCTCAAGATCGCACGACGCATGAGTCCCTTGATGCGAACGCCGCCGCCGCCATCGTAGCGATTGAAGTGGTTCTCGGGATCGCCGGGATAGTCGAACTCCTCCGGCTTGCCGTGGGTGAGCGCGTACAAGGGCGTCTGCTCGCCATAGTAAATCCGTGGCTGCTCGAGGTCGATCTTGGCGATCGTTTCCGGCGGCAGATTGCTGACGAGAAACTCGGGCAGGCCGCCCGCCACGGCCCGATTGCCGAGACTCAGGCACGCGCCGTATCCGTGCGTGTACTGGAGGTGCAGGTTCGTCCACACGAGGCTCTTTTCGGGCAGTTGCCGCGCGTCCAGCTCGCGAACGGCCGTCATCACCGGCCGCAACTTGCCGTCGATGACATAGCGGTCGGCGTCGACGTTCATGAAGTTGTAATACAGGCGAATCCGCTGCTTCTGATTGTACATGTCCAGCAACGGCGCCGGATCCCAGAGCAGGAGGTTGTCCACGGTGCCGGGATGCGCCGCGATGGATTCGGCGTCGATGATGCCATCGCCCGGCCACGGCCTCACGTCGACATCCTCGAGGCCGTACGCGCGGCGCGTGAATTCGATATTCCGTGCGAGGTAGGGCTCTTCTCGAGCGAACTCGTTCGGCTTGACCACGAAGGTCTGCACCGCTGCCGGAAATGCCACGGCCACCGCGGCCCACAACGCAACGTAGGTGCCCAGGGCGTACAGATTCGCTGGGCGCCTGCGGAGATAGCCATTGGCGATGAGCCAGACGCCGAGTGCTACCGCCGCGAGGGCGGCCACGGCGCAGGCGCCCACCTGCGCGTGCACGTCGGCATATCCCGCGCCGCACACCGCGCCGCGCTTGGCGAACAGCACCTGATAGCGCGCGAGCCAGCATCGGCACGCGAAGAGCAAGGCCAGCGCGCCCGACAAGATCGAGAGGTGCCCGAACGCGGCATCCGTCAACACACGACGTTCGCCCGAGAGATCGATCGAGCCGCGCACGAAGTACTGCGCCACCACAGCGCCCATGCACAGCAGCACGAGCACGAGGCCCGCCTGGCACACGTACGCGATGGCCGGCAACCGGAACACGTAGAAGCCGACGTCGTGGCCGAACACCGGATCTTCGAGGCCAAAAGGAACGGCGTAGCGAAACCGTAGAAACTCCATCCAGTTCTTCGCGACCGACAGGCCGACGAGCAGGCTCACGAACAGCGCGCACACCGTCAGCGTCGCGCGTGTCACACGATCGACGAACAACGGATCCAACTCGAGCCGGGCGTACATCCTCGGATCCGGCGCCAGGCTGAATCGCCGCGCGATGCGCAGGTTCACGTGCAGCGCGGCATAGGCCAGCGCCCCGGCCAGGGCGGCGAGCGAGACGCGTGTTCGCAGCATCGTCCAGAACACGCGCGCGTAACCGACGGCCCCAAACCACAGCGCGTCCACGTAGTAGTCGAGCGCCACATAGCCGGCGATCCAGACCACGGTCAGCCCGAGGGCCGCGAGGATCAGCAGTGTTCCGAGTCGCACGTGCGCGCTTCGTTTCATGGCGTCGATCCCACCGGCTCGTCACGCAAACGCCGGAACGCCGCCAAGGGGCACGTCACGCTCGTCATGTACACGGGGTTCTGCCGGTGATTCTCCTCGGGATGCATGCACTCCCACGGCGCGCCGTGGTCCGTGCCTTGGCGGAAGTCATCCTCGCGCAGCGCTTGGACCAACTCGGAGGCGAGTCGCCGCGCGGCGACGCGATTCACTTGGGCAATGGCGTAGGCGACCCAGCCGGTGGGGGTCGGCCAGTAGGCGCCGTTCTGATAGCGGTTCTTAGCGGCGAGGGCCCTCTCCCAGGCCGTCGTCGCACTGAAGTCGGCCGAGGTGGGCACGTGGCGGATCATGCCGTGCCAGGCAATCGTCCCATCCTCGTACGCTTTGGCGAGCGCCGCACACGCAGCTTGTCGCGTCTCCGCATCGAGAGCGTCCTCATAGACGGCGAACGCGGTGCCCCATACGTCCGGCTGGGCGCTGACGCCCGTCGACGCCTTGAGAAAACCGGAATCGAGGGCGAAGGTTCGGCCCATGGCGCTCGTCAACGCTTCCGCCGTTCGTCGGTATTCCGCCGCGTCCTCGGCGCGTCCCGCGCGATCGAGGAGCGCCGCCAGTTCGCGGGCGGCACGCAACCGCAGCACGGAACAGAACAGCAGATCGCCGGTGTGCGTCACCGTGTCGAAAAAGCCGAAGTTCACGCCGCGATCACCAGGTTCAGCGAACACGAGTCCGGTGTCTTCACGCGCCGGCGGCACGCGAAATGCCGCTTCGAGCCGATCGATAAGCGGCCTACCGCGCACGTCCGCCTCGAGAATGGCCGTGTCGCCTGTCGTCTCGACGTATACCGCGGCCATGTGCACGAAGAAGAAATGATCATCGAGACACGGCGACTTGCCCCAGTTCGGGCCGCCCTGACCTTCGTAGTCCTCAAGCGTACCCGGATAGAAGATCGGCTTGCCGCCGAAGGTGATGTGGTCGGCCACGGCGCCCGGCGGAACCACACTGCCGCTACGTAGCGCCCAGGTCTCGTCCTGTTGACGATCCGCCGTGAGCAGGAGGGCGTGGCGCTGTTCATCGGCCGTGATGAACCCCGACTCGAGCGCCATGGCGTAATCGCGGATCCAGAAGGCCGGATAGCAGCCTCGGCCGCCGGGCCGCACGAGCGTGCCGCCGGTGGTGTTCGGCCCGATGTCGCCCACCTTCGCGCCAGGCGGCACGCGCGATGCCTCGACGACAGCCGCCGTTAGGTCTTCGAGGAAGCGCATGTCATCTTCGCTAAGAATGCTCCGCTCTTGATCCGCCATGGCCGCCGCTCCTACCAGGCCTGCGAAGACAAGAAGAATTCCACGGCATACCACGGCCCTGCTCCTCCGTCATTCGCCTAAAAAGACGGCGCCCCGAGGCCAACCCAGGGGCGCCGGACACGGTTTGCTTTTCCGAATTGGGAATCGGCTACTTGAGGGCCTTGCCGGCGTCGCCCGCCACGCGCACCGGAATGCCGAGGGCCTGGCACGTCGCCACCAACTCCTCGAGAATGTTGCCGTAGCCGATGGTGATATGGTTCGACATGTGCGAACTCATCAATTCGTCGCGGCCGTAGCCTGGAATCACGACGCTCGCGATGGGCCACTCCGGATTGGTCTTGGCGAGGCGATCCTGCAAGTCCTCTTCCGGCAACTCGACCACTTCGCCCGTGCCGCAGTCCATGCCGAGCTTGCCGTAGGCTTCGTAGAACCGGGCCCACGTGATCGTGCCCGGTTTCGATACGCCGGTGCAGGTGCCGCCGCCCAAGGGGAAATACATCGCGTTCTGGCGGTACACGGTGGTCTTCTTCCAGCCGCCGAAGTGCGCCGCCGGCGCGCCGCCCGAAATCAGGAACACCCATACGAACTGGCCGTTGAACTCGCGGCCCCACCGAACATCGTGCAGCGTCGTCTCGGCCGGCATGCCTTTGCGCTGATAGATCTCGCTCATGAGGACTTGAGGCACGCCCGAGCCCATGTCGCCTTCGTTGAAATGCGGAATCGGCTTGCCCTTGTTCACGACCTGCCGCGTGTCCGGATCGACCACGTTCGGCCGATCCGCGTTGTTCAGCATGCCCTCGACCAGATCCGATGCCGGCACCGAGCGCACGAGGCCGTATTGGTACGGAATGCCGACGGAACTCAGGCCGTAGCGCTGATAGATCCGGCACGCCGCCGAGTACATCTTCATCTGAGACAACACCTGCGCGTGCACCAGGTGCTCGAACATGTCGTAGCCCCAAACGAACCGGCAGCCCTTCCGCACCAGCCAATTCAAATGCTGCTGCGCTTCCTCGTCGCTGACCAGCTTCATCTCGGCCAGCAAATCGCTCTGGTTCAGGTACTCGATCGGCATACCGACCGCGCCCAGCTTGGCCGGATCGATCACGGCGTTAAGCATGCCCATGCAACCGGGATCGAACTGGCCCATCACGCGGCGCTCCTTGAGGATGTCTGCCGCCAGCTCCTTGCCGAGCTTGCGCGCCGCCGCCGAGAGCTTCACGCGGTTGCCGTCGGTGAGATGCGCGGTGCTGTACTTGATGCTGCCGCCCTTGAGCCATTCCGCCAGGCGGCCCATGAAGACGTCGTCTTTTGCGAAGTCTTCCGTCCAGATCCGCGAGTGCTTAACGTTCAGGCGATCCAGCGTCGCGCTATGATTCAGCAACGCGACAAGCCCCGGATACGTGCCGTCGAAGTTCGCCAAGAGCAGGATCGGCCCCTTGTGCGTCATCAGCGGCCCGGCGACGTGATGCGAATACGCCCAGACGCTCAACACGATGACCACGGGCGCGTCCGGCTCGATCTTCGAGAAGGCCGCCGTGCCCTCGCACTGCTTCGTCAGAAAGCCGTGCTTACGCTTGGCGTCATACTTCGTGATCACCTCGGCGCTGACGCCGAGCTTCCGAAACGCCGCACGCAGGCTGCGAAGCGTCTCCTCCTGCTTTGCCCACGTCTTGATATTCGCAGAATCCCGGTAGTCGCCGTTGGATATCAGATAGACCTTGCGTTCCTTTTTCATTACTTAGATCCTCTTGCCGTTGCGCGCCCAACAAGGCGTCCCGCCATGCGGAACGTGCCCATCCCAAACACTGAGCGTTCAGTATACACCCGGCACCTTGATAATCCCAACGGGCTCTTCACCGAAGAGCGTGCAGATGTATACCTTGTTCCCATGCTCCGCGTAGGAATGTATAAGGCGCTCTGTGGACTGCGCAAGCTTGCTTGCGCTCTGACTCGAGCGGAGCTTGCTCCGCGATCAGAACGCCCGATTCCCTGCACGGCCGGGACAGCAAACTGCTCCGAAGAAGAGCGGCAGCAAGCTACCGCACTCCACGTGGTCTCCATGTCTCGCGGGACATCCTTCTCCTGGTAGGCCGTTGTGCAAGGCGTGGATCGTAAAAGCGGCATCCTTGCCGCTCTCCAGCGATCACACATCACGCGGCAACATGCCGCTACCATGGCGTCCTGCTATCCTGCCGGTGCCGGGAATGGCATGCCGCTCCTTCCGCAATTCCTCACATTCGTTGGGTGTGACCACAGCGGCAATTCTGGAATGACAACAACGGTCATGGCGCGGCAGATTCATGACCTGGACGGCCGTGACACCTGGAGAGACAATTGAGGTGGCATGGGCATTTTGCCCATGGTCACGCACGATGGTCGTGCGTAAGCCGGGATCGTCAGGCTCCAGCCTGGCTTGTCAATGCGCCGAGCTGGAACTCGGCGATCCCAGGAGGTCCCGCTTCCCACGGGCTGCTCCCTTCCCCATTGCCCAGCAACCGGGCTGCGCTTGCCCATCGCGGACAGGTCTGTTGTCTTATCCCAGTGAATCTGCTAGTGTGTACACGTGAGTTCCGGAGGACAATGCCGGGCTGCCGCGTCGACGGCGTCGGCATGCACTCGATTCGAGCGGGGATTTGGCCAGCCATCACGCGCCCGTAGTCGCTGGTTGCCAAACCGGTGGCGGCAGTTCGCCCTAAGGAGTATCTGTGATGCCGAATAAGCAAGCCAAGGCTATCCAGGCCATGCGCGAACGGTATCTCGCGGAGTACGCGCGCAAGTACAAGAAGCCGGATCGGATTGCCTTGTTCGAAGAAATACGCGACATGGCGGCGGCCGCTGGCGTCACCGCCTGGCAGAGGTTCGCCGACGCGACACTGCTTTATCTGCGTGACGAGACGGAAGCCGCGCTCTCAGCCTTCGATGAGGCCATTGCCCTTGATCCCGACTTCGCTTACGCCTGGTACGGCAAGGGCAACGTCCTGCGCAACCTCAAGCGCCACGAAGAGGCGTTGGCCGCTTACGACGAGGCAATCAAGCGCGATGCCGAATACGCCTATCCGTGGAACGGCAAGGGCAACGTCCTGCGCAACCTCAAGCGCTACGACGAGGCCCTGGCGGCCTACGAGGAAGCCATCAAGCGCGATCCCGACTTCGCTTACGCCTGGCACGGCAAGGGCAACGTCCTCGCCGACCTCAAGCGCCACGAAGAGGCGCTGGCCGCGTACGACGAGGCGATCAAGCGCGATCCCGAGTACGCCTATCCGTGGCACGACAAGGGCAACGTCCTCGGCGACCTCAAGCGCTACGACGAGGCGCTGCCCGCGTACGACGAGGCGATCAAGCGCGATGCCGAATACGCCTATCCCTGGCACGGCAAGGGCAACGTCCTCGACGACCTCAAGCGCCACGACGAGGCGCTGGCCGCGTACGACGAGGCGATCAAGCGCGATCCCGAAGACGCCTATCCCTGGAACGGCAAGGGCAACGTCCTCTACGACCTCAAGCGCTACGACGAGGCGCTGGCCGCGTACGACGAGGCGATCAAGCGCGATCCCGAAGACGCCTCTCCCTGGAACGGCAAGGGCAACGTCCTGCGCAACCTCAAGCGCTACGACGAGGCCCTGGCCGCGTACGACGAGGCGATCAAGCGCGATCCCGAAGACGCCTTTCCCTGGCACGGCAAGGGCAACGTCCTCTACGACCTCAAGCGCTACGACGAGGCGCTGGCCGCGTACGACGAGGCGATCAAGCGCGATGCCGGATACGCCCATCCGTGGAACGGCAAGGGCAACGTCCTCGGCGACCTCAAGCGCTACGACGAGGCCCTAGCCGCGTACGAGGAAGCCATCACGCGCGATTCCGAATACGCCGACCCGCATTACAACCTCGGCCTGTTGCACTGGGGGCGGGGAGATCCTGAGGCTGCGGCGAAGGCGTTCCGCCGCGCCATCGACTTGGGGCTCGATCCGGAATGGAAAGCGAGGGCAGAATCCTGGATACAGCGTGCCAACGGGATGATCAAATCCAAGAGGGCCGGAAAGCCACAGAAGGAACGCGAACAGGAAGATCGGGCCTCCGATCCCGCTCTTGTTACCACCCTATCCGAGGAAATGAAGGGCGACCTGGACGACATCCGAGATAAGAAGGTGGATTTCAAGAAGCGTATGGCGGTGTCCATCAGCAAGTCGCGGATCATCGGCGGCGGCGAGGCGGACGACATGCTGGTTGTCCTGCGGGACTGGAATTCCTACTCGCCACTCCTGCGCCGAGAGCTACGGGATCAAGACGGGCCGGGGCCTCAGGAGCGCCTTGGCGGCGGCTATTTCCTCGTGTGGAAAGGACACGGCATCGTGATCGATCCTGGTGTGGATTTCGTCACGCAGCTCTATCGAAGAGGACTGTCCATTGCCGATGTGGACACGGTCGTGGTGACCCATTGCCACTTGGACCACACGGACGACCTCGAGGCGCTCGTCGATCTCAACTACCGCCATAATCAGGCAAAGGGACTCAAGCCTCACGCGCCGAACAAGGGCTTTCGCCAGATTCAGTTCAAGCTGTGCCACTCGGCCTCCATGAAGTACGATCAATACCTTAGCGCTTCGGGGTGCTGCAAGAAGCCGACGCATCTCGATCCGGATGGGAATCCCTGGAACATCTCCAAATCCATAGACCTCGTGGTGGTTCCCGTCAAGCATGTGGATATCAACGGAAGCGACGATGAGGCCATTGGCGTGGTCTTCGTCCTAAAGGGCGACGATGGCAAACCGGTTCTGCGCGTCGGTATCACGTCAGACTCGAGATGGTTCGAGTCACTGCCCGAGGGTTTCAAGGGCTGCGACGTGCTACTCGCTCACCTCGGCACCATCGAAGTGGGAGAGGAAGAGAAGGACGAGGCACAGGGAGAACATGGCGGTGGTCTTCTCGGGCCGGATCTGAAGAACCACCTTGGCACGAAGGGCTGTTTCCGCCTGATGCATGCTGTGAAGCCGAAGCTCTTCATCCTGGGCGAGTTCGGCGAGGAACTCGTGGAAACCCGGTTCAAAATCCTCCAGGTCTTCAACAAACTGAAGCCGGACAACACCGAATTCGTTCTCGGTGGCGATTCGAACCTGGCGGTGGGGCTGGGTGAAAAACTCTCGGTTTGCTGTAGTCATCCCGAATGCAGGTCGCGGTGGAAACGCATCCCGTTGGATGAAGTTCACCCGACCCTGGGCGGCGATTACCTTTTCCAGTACATCTGCCCGGACCACGAACTCGGCGGAGAGGGTTGAGGCGCGCTTGCCGTGCCGAGCGCAGCGAGAGATGTCCTTCCGAGATTCCTCACATTCGTTCGGAATGACAACAAAGGCAATCCCGGAATGACAGCGAAGGTCATGGCGCCGCACTCGCATTCTCGTCTGGGCAACCTGGGAGCGCCACGCTCCAGCGTGGCTTGTCAAGGCGCCGAGCTGGAGCTCCAGGGCGAACGCATCTAATTCTGCCAGAGGCTAGGATTTCATGATTGTGGTTTGCGGTCTTGTTTTGGCGCTTTTCTGCGGCGGCGGGTTATGCGGATGACCTCGTCGGCGTATTGTTCAGCAAGCTTGGTGAACAACTGGTAGCCCGCGATGTCCTGGCGCAGTTCGTCCACGTCCTTTTGAGGCACGTAGCGCACTTCGTTATGCCCATGGCGCCACGTCTGATGGTTGTAGTGCGGGCGGCCCGTCATCTGACACAGCGTGCCCCGTTCCATCCGCTCAATCGCCGCCATCCGTTCCAACAAACGTTTCATCTTTTGCGTAGGCTTCATGGACATTAGGATATAGAATCCTATATACTCCTGTCAACCAACCGCGAGAGGAAAGAAGCCATGACGAAAAACAAGCCACGCCTCCCCAAACCCAAGCCCCTCATCGAGTGTTTTGAAGGACTGCCCGACCCCAGAATGGATCGCACCCGACGCCACAAGCTCGTGGACATTTTGGTCATCGGCCTGTGCTCGAACTCAACGGATGCATCGTCACCCTCGATGCCATGGGATGCCAAAAGGACATCGCCGCCCGCATCGTCGACAAGGGCGCCCACTATGTTCTGGCCCTCAAAGGCAATCACGCCACCGTTCATCAAGAGGTCGCTGATTTCTTCACCGACGCCGTAGCCCCCCTGCGCTACCCAATGCGCCGATGCTTCCTCTCCAGTTTACCCCTCCACGCCCAACACTTCGGCCGGGCCGTCCGGGCTCATTGGGGCGTCGAGAACCCCTTGCACTGGACCCTCGATGTCACCTTCCGAGAAGACGACAGTCGCGCACGAACCAAGAACGCCGCTCAGAACGTAGCCACCCTCCGAAGGATCGCGCTCAATCCTATTAAGAAAAACCCTCGACAGAAAGTCTCGCAGGGCCAGAAGAGAATCCTCGCCGCCCTGGACACACACTCCCTCGAACAACTACTGGGAATTCAGATGCGTTTGCCCTGGCCTGTGCCAAGTCGTGAGAAGAGCGGTGCAGAGGCCTGGGAAGAGTCCCTAGGAAACGCTCACTAATCTCCAGGCAACAGCCGCGACCAGTGCGGACGCGCCGAGGACGGCAAGTGCGATCAGGATGCGTTTGGTCGTGTGCCGGGCCACGACGGGCCCCGCGTTGTCGTTCGCCTCGGGACCTACGTCGATGCGCGCCACAAGCTCGACCAGCTCCGGGTTCTGGGGATGGGCGGCGCGGACCGCTGCGCCGTAATCCGTTAGCGCGGCATCCAACTTGGCGCGGCATGTGTCGACGGCCTCCGAGAAACGGGCGAGGTCTTCCTGGGCCGCGCGAATGCGCCGGCGCATGTCGCGCCGCTTCGGGTACCACTCGTTTCGGCCGCTGGCCAACGCCGCGGTAACGCGCTCGTACTCGTGACGGAGAGGAGCACAGATTGTCCGGGCCTCGGCCAATCGCCGGCGGGCCTCGTGCTCGGTGTTCCCGAGTTCGGCGCACCGCAGGCGGAGCGTCTCCATGGGCTCGACCGGTTCCTCGCCGGCCTCGGCGCGGCCGATCTCCTCGCGGAGTTTGGCAACTCCTGCGGAGGCCGCGGCCCGCTCGCTCTCGAGTTGCCGCACGTCGCCTTCGGCTTGCTGTAGGGCCTCGGCCAACCGCCGGCACTCGCCCTCGATGCTGGCGCTGGCGGCCGCCTGAACGCGATCCTCCCGTTCGAGGGCCTCGTGGGCCGCCTGATGGTGGGCGTCGGCGGTGCCGAGCTGCTCGCGGGCCTCCTCGAGTGCGCGGCGCGCGGCGTGCACCTCGGCGCGCCCGCGGGCTTCGATCCCGAGTTGGTCGGCTTTCAGTCCGATCTCCCGGTTCTGGGTTGCGGTCGGTCCCATCTTGGCGCGATCGGGAAAATCGGGAGGGTGTTCATCGGCCTTCGGAACGGTTTCATGGGATTCGTCAGGTCGCGTCTGTCCGGGCGCCGGCCGATCATGTTCCCGTGATGGCGCGGTCTTGGGTTCCACGGCCCGCTCGATGCGCCATTGGAGCTCGACGGCTTCGACGGACCCCAGGTCCTTCGCCATCCGCGCCGCGAACCGAGCCTGCTCGAGACGGCGTGTTTTGTAGTAGCAGTAGGCCAACGCATACCAAGTTTCGGCCTGGTCGTCCCGGCACTCAATCTCCCCGCGCAGGACGAGCACGGCCTTCTCGTAGTCGCCGTCTCGGGCCAGTAGAAAGGCCTGCTTTCTCGCGTCGTTCTCGGGGGGCCCGAGATGCGTGTTCTCTGCCGAGATGGTGAGCGGCCGGTGACAGCCCTTACACGTGCCCGTTCGCCCAAGATCCGTCGGCGCCACGCGCATTTCGAATCCGCATGGACACCGGACGAGCAGTGTCTGGCTCTTCACTTCATGGCCCAAGGAGTCTTCCCCTTTCCTTGGCGGGCGGGCCCCGCGTCAGTCCATGGGCGACACGGGGGCGAACCACGCCCACAGTCTTGCAGGTGCCCCCCGCCGATTTCAACAAGGCGATCATAGGTTCCTGAAACGGGGCCAAGTATCGTGCTATTGTTCCGAGACTTGGACTCACGCAGTCGTTCGCGGAGTGCCCCAGGCACCTGGAGGCGTGTTATGAGGATACGATGTCTGTTTCTCGGCCTCGTTGCGCTGATCGACGCAGTGGCCGCCCAAGCCGCTGGGAAGCTGCTGATCGTCGCCGATGAATGGCCACAGATGGAGGTCTTGGGCGCGTACCTTGCGGAGAAGGGCGGCCATGATGTCGAGAAGGTCGAGCAGACGGCGTTGCCGAAGAGTCTCTCGGCCTATGAGGGCGTGTTTCAGTTCGTCCACGGGCGGCTCGATGACGCGACGGCCGAGGCGCTCATGGCGTACGCGAAGGGTGGCGGCCGGCTGATCGTCCTCCACCACGGCATCTCGTCGAAGAAGGCGGAGACCAAAGACTGGATGCCCTTCCTCGGCGTTGTGTTGGATCGCGGTGAGGATGCCCAATATCGCTACTCGTACATCCACGGCGTCAGGCTCACGCTGGTCAACCTCAATCCCGAGCACTTCATCACGTCGCACGGCGTCGAGTATGCGACAACGGTTGCGTACATGCCTTCCGATCAGCCGAGCGTTGCAGCGGTGTTGCCGGCCATCGAACTCGAGCATACCGAAGTGTTTCTGAACCACCAATTCACCGACGCGCGCGCCAAGACGGTACTGCTCGGCTTCCGCTACGCGGATTCGGGTTCGGGCGAGGTCTACATGCAGGATCGAGCGGGTTGGTTCAAGCCGACGGGCAACGGATACACGTTTTACTTCCAACTCGGCCATGAGGTCTCCGATTTCCAGAACGCGAACTACTGCCAGATCATCTTGAACTGTCTCGCGTGGAAGCCGGACGGTTCCGGTGGGGCCGACGCCGACGAGTAGCAGCCTTCCGTTGAAAGGGTATGGCCGAGACCGTACAATGCCGATTGGCATGGCCGGACTACTGGGTGATTGGAGGAGAAAGCCATGAATCGAAGCTGGTCTTCTTGGATATCGATCATCACGGCCGCGTTGGCCGTCATTGCGGCGACAGGCGTGGTCTCGGCTGAGGATTGGCCGATGTACCGGCACGACATCCGGCGAAGCGGCATCACGACCGACGCCTTGGGGGCCGATCTGAGTCTGGCGTGGACGTTCATACCGGTGCGCGGTCCCGAAGTGGCTTGGCCGGATTCGCGCAAAGAGAAGCCGCGGACGCAGTTCGACGAGGTCTTCCAGGTAGCCGTATCGGGTGGCAAGGTGTTTTTCGGATCCTCCTCGGACAATAAGGTCTACGCCCTCCATGCGGCCACGGGCGAGGTGGTGTGGACGGCGTTTACCGGCGGTCCGATCCGGTGCGCGCCGACGGTGTGCGAAGGCAAGGTGTACATCGGTTCGGACGACGGCTACGCGTATTGCCTGGATGCGTCGACGGGGGCCGTTCTGTGGCGCGTCCGGATCTCGTTTCTCGATCGGCGCGTCGTCGGAAACGAGAAGATGATCTCGCTGTGGCCCGTTCGCACGGGCGTGTTGGTGGACGGCGGGGTGGCCTATTTCGGGGCGGGAGTATTCCCTCACGAAGGGACTTTTGTGTGCGCCGTGAATGCCGATACGGGCGCGGCGATCTGGCGCAACGATACGTGCGGCGAGGAGGGCGCCCATCTCGAGTACGGCGGCATGACGCCCCAGGGCTACGCGCTGGCTTCGGAGTCGGTGTTGTATGTGCCGTCGGGCCGGGCGATGCCGGGTGCCTTCGATCGCGCTACGGGCGAGTTCCTTTACTACTGCTCGCCCGGCGGGAAGATCGGGGGCACGTGGGCCTTGGTCGTGGGCGACCGGATGGTGGCCGGCATGGAAGGTAAACGCGCCTACGATGAGAAGACGGGCGAGCAGGTGGATGCCGAGTACGCGTGGTTCCCGGGATACCAGTTGCTTGTCACGGACGAGTACTCGTACCTGCTCGACCATGACGAGCTGCGCGCCTTGGATCGCAGCGCGCACGAGTTCGCGGGCCAGTGGCGTTCCGCCGTCATCAAGGAGCGCGACGGGCTCAAGCGTAAGCTTGACGTAGTGAAGCAAGCCCTCAAAACGGTCGCCGCTGACCAGCGGGTCGCTTCCGAGCAGCGGGCCGGGCAACTCGAGAAGGAGATCGCGGCGCTCGATCAACAGCGAAGTGAGATTGAGGCGGCGGTGCACAAGTGGCGCAGGCCGCTGGCGCATCACGAGGCGATGATCCTGGCCGGCAACGCCCTGGTCATCGGGGGCCAGGGCCATGTTGTCACACTCGATGCGGCAACCGGAGGCGACCGCTGGGCGGCCGAGGTCGAGGGCCGTGCGGCCGGATTGGCCGTGGCTGATGGTCGGCTCTTTGTGAGCACCGATTCGGGCGCCATCCACTGTTTTGCAGCCGGCGGAGGGTCGCACGAGATCCGTCCGCCGGTGGTCGAACATCCGTATGCGGACGAAAGCCAAGCCCGATATGGCCAGGCCGCCGAGGCCATTCTTGAGCACTCGGGTGTGTCCAGAGGCTTCTGCTTGGTGCTGGGCAGCCGAGAAGGTCGACTAGCCTTGGAGTTGGCCAAACGCAGCGACCTCAAGGTGATTGGCCTCGAGGCTGATGAGACCGGCATCGCGAAAGCGCGCCTGGCCGTTGACGCGGCGGGACTTCATGGCCGTGTCATCTTCGAGCCTCCGGCACCGGAAGGTCCGGGCTTCGCCGATTACTTTGCCAACCTTATTGTGTCGCAAACCGCTGTCGATACAGGACTTGCGGACGGGGATGCGTCCGAAGTCTTTCGCATGCTCAAGCCGTGCGGGGGCGTCCTCTGTCTTGGGTGTCCCGAATCAAGGGATATTACCGGACTCCGCTCGTGGATCGCGGGGATCGCCGATGTTCCGGAGCCGAGGTCCATTGAGGATAGCGGTGTTTGGACCGTGGTTGAGCGGGGTCCGCTGCCCGGTGCCGGATCGTGGACGCATCAGTACGCCGATACGGCCAACACGGCGTGCTCGGACGATACGCTGGTGCGGGCCCCGCTGGGCGTTCTGTGGTTCGGTGAGCCCGGGCCGGAGTACATGGTCGAGCGCCACGCGCGTCCTGCGGCCCCAGTGGCCATCGACGGGCGTCTCTTCGTGCAGGGCGAGAACCGAATCATGGCTTACGATGCGTACAACGGCGTGTTGCTCTGGCAACGGGAGATGCCGGGCGCGATCCGGGTGCGCGTCGACTCGGACATGAGCAACCTCGTTGCCCAACACGACGGGGTCTATGTGGCGATTGGCGACACGTGCACGCGCCTCGATCCTGCCACGGGGGAGGTCATCCGAACTTACACGGTAGCCCCGGGTAACGACGGTTCGCCAAGGCGGTGGGGCTACTTGGCCTGTATCGGCCACACCTTGTACGGGACCAGCGCCAAGCCGCTGCAGAAGGACTACGGTGATTTCTGGAAGCAGTACGTGAGCGAGGACGGCAGTTGGCAGAACCTCGACACCATGCCGGCGGATTACCGTTCCTATGCGGTCACTTTCGAGGAACCCGATGAACGGGCCTATTGGCTCCAGCAGCAGAACGGACTCACGTGGCACTCGATGAACAACTGGCCCGCCTGGGGGAGCGTCGAGCGGCCCGAGGGCGCCGTGACCACACGGATCATGGCTAGCGATTCGCTCTTCGCGCTCGACGTGGAGACCGGCGAAACGCGGTGGACGTATCAGGGGGATGCCGTGGCCCATCCCGCCATCGCTATTGCCGAGGGCACGGTCTTCCTGGCCGATTGTGGCGTCTCCGGTGACGAAGAAGCCACCGCCATTGAGGCCAAGAAACAACTGCTCGCACGCGGCACGTGGGAAGAGGGCGGCGAGATGCAGTACGAGCCGCAGCACGCCGATGTCCGTAGGCTTCTGGCGCTCGATGCCGATACCGGCGAGAAGCGGTGGGAGCGCGTGATCGATCTGACGGGCTGTGGCGGCGACCGCTTGGGTCTGGCGTACAAGGATGGCGTACTCCTGGCGTTCGGCTGTTTCAGCAATCACGATCGCAACCTGTTCCGCGAAGGTAAGCTCTCGTGGCGGCGGATCACGGCGGTCGACGGCGGCAGCGGTGCGGATCTCTGGTCCAAGCCGCTGAATTACCTGCGTCGGCCTCTCGTGATCGGCGACGAGATCCTCATCGAACCTCGCGCGTGCGACTTGCGCACCGGCGCGATCAAAACACGCCGGCATCCGCTCACCGGCCACGAGGAGACGTGGGAATTCGTGCGGCCCGGCCACTGCTGCAGCATTACCTCGGCGTCGCCGACCATGTTCTTCCTGCGCGGCTACTTCTTGTGGTACTACGACCTCGTCAAGGATCAGGGCATGTTGCCGTTCGGCGGTATGCGGCCCGGTTGCTGGCTGAACACCATCCCGGCCAACGGGTTGTTGTTGTTTCCGGAGGCCAGTGCCGGATGCGGTTGCTCGTATCCCGTGCGCTGTTCGGTGGCGCTTCAGCCACGCCCGCCTGAGGCCGAGTCGACGTGGGCCATCATGATTCAGCATGGCGCGATGCGCCCCGTGACACGCATGGCCGTCAATCTGGGTGCGCCGGGTGATTGGCGCGACGACGACGGCACGCTCTGGTTCGGCTATCCGCATCCGAGGGGCAACTCGTTCTTCACGTACGACACAGACTTTGTTCTCGGCGAGAAGTTTATCGAGGGCATGGGATTCCGAAACCGGAATCTGGCGGGAACCGAGTTCGCGGGTTTGGCCAAGCCCTGGCTGTACGCCTCGGCGGCGCAGGGGTTGGTCTCGTGTGCACTTCCCTTGCTCGATGCCGGCAGCGATCCGGTGGCGTACACGGTGCGCCTCTACTTTGTGGACACGGAGAACGACGCCGAGGGCGCGCGTCTGTTCAGCGTCAAGCTTCAGAACGAGATGGCCGAGGCTAACCTTGATATCGTCAAAGAAGCCGGCGGCCGCAACAAGACCTTGGTGCGCGAGTTCAAGGGCATTCGGGTCACCGAGGCACTCGCGGTCGAATTGATACCTCGAACGGATGCCCTGGCACCGCATCAGGTGCCGGTCCTGAGCGGTATCGAGGCCATTCGCGAAGACGTTGCGCTGGCCCAATGCCGCTAGGAAAAGTGGCTCAAGTCATTGACTAGGCTTTGCGGGATGAGTAGCATCTGTGGTGCAAAGAAGGAATGGAGCACAACCGATCGTTGTTGACTCGGGTGGCATCACGCGTTACGGAGGTACGTCATGGTTCTTGATCGTTCTAGGAGGGGATTCACGCTCATCGAGTTGCTGGTGGTAATCGCCATCATCGGTATTCTTGCGGCGATCCTGCTTCCGGCATTAGCACGCGCCCGCGAGGCCGCGCGCCGCGCATCGTGCGCCAACAACCTCAAGCAGATGGGGGTCGTGTTCAAGATGTACGCGGGCGAGAACGGCGGCTACTTCCCTCCTCGCATGATCTGGAATATTCGGGGTGAGCTCTCGGACACGATGATGTTCAACGGTCCGATGATCTATCCCGAGTACCTCACGGATTACAACGTGCTGTGGTGTCCGTCTGCGGATGGCGACGGCGCCCTCGCTCGCTACGATGCCAGTTCCCGTTCGTGGGGCAATCAGAACGGAATCATCGAGCCCCAGGAGCTTGTGAAATCGCCTTACAATTATGCGGGCTGGCTGTTTCTCGACAGCGTCAATCTTCTCGGATTTTCCAAGAACGCGGGCGAGGGTTCGGGACCGGGCGGCCGCTTTGAAGACGCGGACTACATGGAGACGCCTCTGGGCAAGCTGGCCGAGCACAGCGTGGCTACCGGCGGCCGAGGCTCGGATGAGGACTACCAGTACACGGGTGAGTTCGCGGGCACCCAAGCCGGCGGCGGAGACATTCTCTACCGCCTGCGTGAAGGGGTCGAGCGCTTTGTGATCGCCAACATTGCAGATGCGGGCGCCACGACCATCGCTCAGAGCGATATCCCGGTGATGTGGGACCACCTTACGCCGCAGATCACGGGGTCGACGCACGTTCCTTCCGGCATGAACGTGTTGTACATGGACGGCCACGTTACCTTCGCGAAGTATCCGTCCGAGGAGCCGTGGATGGTGACGATTCAAGGCCCGCGTGTTATCGGGCGGTACGATCGGCCGTTCAACGGCTACGATTGAGGTCGCCGGCCGGCCCGGTGTTCAGTCACCCGGGGAGCGGTTATCTCTTCTTGGTGATGAGCTTGTTCAGCTCCGCGAGGATCTTCGCGAGCACATCCTTGCGCAATTCCTCCGGGATCTTGTAGTGCTGCGTCTCTTCGAGCAATTCGATCGTGCGCGAGGCGACGTTGTAGGCAAGATCTTGAACCTTCATGGCGATATCCTTCCGCAGGTGCTGTCCGACCGCTGGACGATACGGTACCAAAGCACCGTCCGACGCGGCAACTGCCGTGAGGAATCCGTTCTTGGCGCTTGAGCCCTGGATGAGATGGAACGGGTGGACGGAATGGATGTCAACGGCTGGGCGGACGCGAACCGCTCGAAGCGGAGCCGTGGTATTCCTGGAGGGCGCGGACGGATAGGCCCTGACGGCGTAAGGCGCGCAGGCCGAGCACCGAGGCCTTGGCTGCGGCCAGGGTGGTCATGATGGGCAGGCCGCGCTCGATGGCGGTCCGCCGAATGGCGCGCTCGTCGACGATGGCCTCAACGCCGAGCGGCGTGTTGATGATCCAGTCGACCTTGCCGTTGATCATTTTATCAACGATATTGGGCCGGCCTTCGCCGACTTTGTAGACGGTCTCGACGTCGAGGCCCTGCTCCCATAGCGCGGCCGCGGTGCCGTGGGTGGCCATGATACGGAATCCGAGTTCGGCGAGATCGGGTCCGAGCGTGCCCATGGTGGCCTTATCGCGATCGCGTAGGCTGAGGAACACGGTGCCGTTTTCGGGGATGCTGTTTCCGGCGGCGGTTTGGCTCTTGGCGTAGGCCAGTCCCATGTCCTCGTCGATGCCCATGACCTCGCCGGTGCTGCGCATCTCGGGCCCGAGCAGGATGTCGACGCCCGGGAACTTGATGAATGGCAACACGACCTCTTTCGCGGACGTGTAACTCGGCCACGGATCCGCCGTGACACCGAGTTCGCGCAGCGTCTTGCCGGCCATGACGCGGGCGGCGATCTTGGCCAGGGGCAGGCCCGTGGCCTTGCTTACGAAAGGCACCGTCCGCGAGGCACGGGGATTCACCTCGAGTACGTAGATGTCCTCGTCGTGGACGGCGAACTGGATGTTCATCAGTCCGACGACTCCGAGTTCGCGGGCGAGGCCGCGCGTTTGCTCTTTTATCCGGGCAATGACGGACTCGCTGAGATCGTAGGGCGGTAGAATACAGGCGCTGTCGCCGGAATGGATGCCGGCCTCCTCGATGTGTTGCATGATGCCGGCCACGATCACGTCGGTACCATCGGCGAGGGCATCGACGTCGATCTCGACGGCGGCCTCGACAAACCTGTCGATCAGGATCGGCCGCTCGGGGGATGCATCGACGGCGAACTGCATGTAGCGTTTGAGCGCCGAGACTTCGTATACAATCTCCATGGCCCGGCCGCCAAGCACAAACGAGGGCCGCACCACGACGGGATAGCCGATGGTGGCGGCAATGGCCTCGGCCTCTTCGAAGGAAGTGGCCGTGTCGTTCGCCGGCTGGAGCAGGTTGAGCTTGTCGACGACCTCGCGGAATCGCTTGCGGTCTTCGGCCCGGGCGATGCTGTCCGGCGAAGTGCCGATGATGGGCGCCCCGGCCGCCCAAAGGACCTCGGCAAGGTTCAGGGGCGTTTGGCCGCCGAACTGGACGATGACGCCTTTGGGCTTCTCGCGCTCGACGATGTTGAGGACGTCTTCGAAGGTGACCGGCTCGAAATAGAGGCGATCCGAGGTGTCGTAATCGGTGGAGACCGTCTCCGGATTGCTGTTCACCATGATCGTCTCGTAACCGTCTTCTCTAAGGGCGAAGGCGGCGTGGACGCAGCAGTAGTCGAACTCGATGCCCTGACCGATCCGGTTCGGGCCGCCGCCGAGAATCATGATCTTTTCTTTGTCGGTGGGTCGTACTTCGTCTCGGTCGCCGTAGGTCGAGTAGTAATAGGGGGTATAGGCCTCGAATTCGGACGCGCACGTATCGACAAGGCGGTACGTCGGGACGATGCCCTGGTCCTTGCGCAACTGGCGGACGGCATCCGGATCCATATTCCACATCCGGCCGAGTTGATGGTCGGAGAATCCGAATTCCTTCGCCTTGCGCATGACGACGGGATCGTGCGGATCCGCCGTGCGGAGGCCCTGTTCCTCGCGGATGATGTCACGCATATTGCGCAAGAACCACGGGTCGATCCGGGTGGCGGCGAACAGCTCATCGACGGTGGCGCCGGCCCGGAGGGCCTGGGCCAGTTGCAGCACGCGTTCGGGCGTCGGCTTGCGAACGGCGCGGAGCAATGCGTCTTTCTCCTTCGGCGATGTGCCGTCGGCCGTCAAGGCCTTGTCCTTGCCGTCCGCCCCCAAGCCGAAACGGCCCGTCTCGAGGCCGCGGATCGCTTTTTGCAGCGATTCCTTGAAGGTGCGGCCGATACTCATGGTCTCGCCGACGCTTTTCATCTGTACCGTGAGCAGGTTGTCGGAGCCCGGGAACTTCTCGAAGGCCCAGCGCGGCATCTTCGTGACGCAGTAGTCGATGGTCGGCTCGAAGGAGGCCGGCGTCTCGCGCGTGATGTCGTTTGGGATCTCGTCGAGGGTGTATCCGACGGCGAGTTTCGCGGCGATCTTGGCGATGGGGAAACCGGTGGCTTTCGACGCCAAGGCCGAGCTCCGGGACACGCGCGGATTCATCTCGATGACGACCATCCGTCCGGTATCCGGATGGACGGCAAACTGGATGTTCGACCCGCCCGTGTCGACGCCGATCTCGCGGATGATGGCGATGGCGGCGTCGCGCATCACTTGATATTCCTTGTCGGAAAGCGTTTGCGCCGGCGCGACGGTGATGCTGTCGCCGGTATGCACGCCCATGGGATCGAAGTTCTCGATCGAGCAGATGATGACGACGTTGTCTTTGAGGTCGCGCATCACCTCGAGTTCGTACTCTTTCCATCCGAGCACGGACTCCTCGATCAGCACCTCGGTTACCGGACTCAGTTCGAGGCCCCAGGCCACGACCTGATCGTATTCCTCGCGGTTGTAGGAGATGCCCGCGCCCGAGCCGCCGAGGGTGAACGCCGGCCGAATGATGGCGCTGTAGTTGAGCTTGGCGCCGAATTCCCGCGCCTCGGCCACCGAGTGCACGACCTGGCTTTGTGGCACCTCGAGGCCGATCCGAATCATCGCATCACGGAACAGGCCGCGATCCTCGGCCTTCTGAATCGCGCCGAGCCGCGCGCCGATTAACTCGCAGCCGTAACGGTCGAGCACGCCGGACTCGGCCAGCGCCACAGAGAGGTTGAGTCCGGTCTGGCCGCCGACCGTCGGCAACAGGGCATCGGGCCGTTCGCGATCAATGATCCGTTCCAGCGTCTCGACCGTAAGGGGTTCGATATACGTACGATCGGCGGTCTCGGGATCAGTCATGATCGTGGCGGGATTGCTGTTGGCCAGGACGACCTGGAACCCTTCTTCGCGCAATGCTTTGCAGGCCTGCGTTCCCGAGTAGTCGAATTCACAGGCCTGTCCGATCACGATTGGCCCGGAGCCAATGAGGAGGACCTTATGGATGTCCGTACGCTTCGGCATTGGGGATTCCTTAGCTCGCCTACACCTATCCGCCGGCCTCGGTTTAGTCTCGCGAGATCTCGAGGATCTCGAATTCGAGATCGCCCGCCGGAACCGTCGCGACCACGCGATCGCCGACGCTGTGGCCCAAGAGGGCCTTGCCGACCGGCGACTGCACCGAGATCTTGCCGCTCGCCATGTCTGTCTCGACCGGACTCACCAAATGGTAGGTCATCTCGCGGTTCATCTTCTTATTCAAGACGCGCACCCGGGCGCCCTGGTACGCTTTGCTCGCGTCGATATCGTCGTCATTGAGAATGACCGCGCGCGCCACCTTATCCTCGAGATCGCGGATACGCGCATGCAGCTTGGCCTGTTCCTCTTTCGCGGCGTGGTATTCAGCGTTCTCGCTGAGGTCGCCGTAGCCGCGCGCCTGCTCGATCACCGCCGCTACCCTCATCCGTTTGGCGTTGCAGTACTCGAGATCGGCCTTCAGCTTTTCGAGGCCTTCTTTGGACACGTAGAGTTTCGTCATGGTCTCCGATTCCGAGTTGTATGGGAATTTCGCCTTGTTCCGGCGGAATATAAGGCGCTTCCGGCGCGGGCCAGCCCGGGGATTATAGCAGACGCGGCGCTTGACCTTAAATACGGGCCGCGGGTCGAATCGGTCGGATCGGGCCGATCCGCTCTCGCGGAATAGAACTTCCTGCTCCGGAGGAGTATTATCCGCGCCTGCTTTCATCCTCGTGAAGATGACACAAGGAGAGGTCACGTATGAGCACCCTAGGTAAACGCGTCCATTTGAATCGCATCTTCAGCCATCCTTCCGGGCGGATTTTGGCCGTGGCGGCCGATCACATGATCAACTACGCCGTCGGCATGCCGGAAGGCCTCCGGCACATCGAGCAAACCATCGCCGAGATCGTCGAGGGCCGGCCGAGTTCGATCACGGTGAACAAGGGCATCGCGTTGCGGTGCATGGAACGGTTCGCGGGACGTGTTCCGTTTATTGTGCAGCAGATGGCGTTGACGCTGCGGTTTCCCGGATTCGCGGCTCATGTCGAGGTCGAGGAGGCCGTAGCCATGGGCGCCGACGCGATTGCGGTCTCGATCTTCGTGAAGAGCGATGCCGAACTCGAAACAATGAAGCGGCTGGCCACGACGGTGCGCGAGGCCGAGCGGTTTGGGCTACCGGTGATTCCGCACATCTATCCGCTGGTCATGAAGGATGGCGTGCCATCGGTCAGCAACACGCCGGAAGACGTGTTCTACGCGGTTCGCGTCGGACTCGAGATGGGCGCGGATGTTATCAAGGCGCCTTACACGGGCGATCCGGCGTCCTTTGGCGACATTGTGTCGGTGACGCCGGTTCCCGTGGTCACGGCCGGCGGGCCACAGTGCAACACCCTCGAGGAGGCCGAGGCCATGTTCCGCGATGTGGCCCGAAGCGGCGCGGCCGGCACAACGGTCGGCCGCAATGCCTGGGGATTTTCAGACATTCCGCGCACGATCCGGCGGCTCAAGGCCGCTCTCGGCATGGACGATTAGGCCTCCTCGACGACCTTCCAGCCGATGGCATCGGCCAAGGCGAATACCGGGTCTTTGAGATCGCCGAAGAAGGTAACGCGGTGCCAGCTCCACTGGTCCCACATGGTGAACAGCTTCTCGATGTCGCCGACGGGCTCGGCGGCGAGCTTGGTGCGGCACGCCCGATCATCGGGATCGTTTGCGATGGCCTTGGCCCGGTGGAAGATGATTTCTTTGCGGTCGTTGGCCAGCTTGAGCGAGGTCGTCATGTAGCCCAAGGGGAAGATGGAGCGCACGCAGGCGCCTTGGCGATCTTCAGAGTGCGTCAAGATCTCGAAGGGGTTCGTTGCACCTTCCGGTCCGAACACGCGATTCGACGCCACGCAGTGGGCGTAAATGATCTGGCGCTTAGCGGTATCGATCACCGGATCGGAAATGTAGCCGGGCCGACCCTGCGTCAGCGCGGTGAACGCCGTCATGGTCGCCGTCGAGGCGATGTCACATTCGCACGCACCGACGAGGCCCTCGTTGTTGAGCTCGTGGAAACCGAGGCAGGGATAGGCGTGGATGTGGCCGCCGTAGAAGCCGCCTAGGCAGTTGATTGTGATCGCATTGGCGTCGTACTTCTTCAGCACCGCCTTCTCGCCGAGATACATGGCCGCGGATTGCTCGAGGGTCTCGCGCGACACATCTACGATCTTCGCGGCACTCTTCTCCCAGCGGTCGGCGATGGCGCGCACCTCGTCCTTGTCGGCGGCGCTCCAGGCCTCGTTGACCTCGGCGAAGGGCACCTTAATGACCGGGATACCCATCACGTCGCCTTCGGGGCCGGAGGACTGGTCGCGCACGGCCAGGATCTTCGAGGCCTTGAGCCGGCTCAGGAGATCATCCGTAGGCAGGAACTCGATGGGATCCGGCGTACAGGTGAGATCGCCGGGCTTGGGCGTGCTGTCGATGCGCGCGCGCGCCGTGGCCGCAACGAAGTCGCCCACGGAGGCTCCGGCCTTCACGAGCTTGAAGCACTGGACGGCCGCCACCAGATCGTCAAGGTTCGACGAGGCCACGAAACCGACATTCGGCGCCTGGTTACGGAGGAATCCGGCCATGTACACGAGGAATCCGCCGCTGCCGGCGAACTGGAAGTCGGCGTAGAGGACCGGCTTGCCGGATGCTGCAACGGTTTGGATCACCTGGTTCCAGCAATTCAACTGGTAGACGACATAGCCGTCGATGCCGGCCGTGGCGTCGTCCGCCAGGATCTTCTGGGCCTGTTCGGCGCCGGTGGCGGTGGCCGTAAGGAATTCGAAATCCGGACATCCGGCCGCGAGCGCCGCGTTGATCCGGTCGATGACGGGGGCGAAATCGAAACCGACATTTGGCCAATCCGGCCCCGGCTGAACCATGGCGTGGAGCGAATACACGACGCGGATGCGCGGCTTCGCGGCAACCTCGGCCGCACGGACCACGCGTGGCGCCGCCCATACGCCCGCCGCGCCAGTACACGCCGCGCAACCGGTTGCCAGGAACCGCCGCCGACTCATGGGACAACCGACACAATGGGAGAGCAGTTTTGTCTTGTTCATCGCCTCGTTTCCTCGTGATGGCGCCATAGTCTCGCGCATTGCCCAAGTCTTCACCCGAGTACTCAAAACACTCGGCGGGACCGGTGTTTATCCGTGGCAGTATGACCTCGGGTACTGCGCCGGTTCAACTCAGGGCGCGGCGTTGGCGAGGCGCGCGCCCATCTCGGGAATCCAGCGATCGAGAATGTCCCGGCAGTTCAACACTTTCTCGCCGAGATCGACGCCGACGTAGAAATACTGACATGCCGCCTCGAAACCGATCCTCGAGTCGCGGCTTTGCAGGGCGTGAAGGCGGCACGCGAGGTCGATCTCGCTCTCGACGATTGCCTCGATCGCGTCGAGGTCCGCTTGGGCTTCCGTCGCCGCGCCGGCCTGAGCCAGTCGATCGCGCCACAGCACGAATCGCGTCTGGTTGGCCACGCTCTGGAAGTGGATGGCACAGGCCTCGGCCACGCCGAGTTCCTCGGCCAACTCCGGCGGCATCTCGGCGCCGATGTCGGTCCGGAGGGCGTCGATGGTTTGGCGGAACCCGCCGGCGACGCGATCGAACTGGTCGGCGAACACGTCGGGCGGATACGGCCCGCGCCACGTGTTCACGTCATCGAAGGGATAGGCGAATCCGGTGGTACCGCTGCCGCGGAACGTCGTCGGTGTTGGCCACAACAAGTTCGCCGGGCCCATGTGCACCGGGCTGTTGTACAGAACGCCGATGGAGAAGGGATACTCGGCCAAGGCGGCGCTGTAGCCTTTCCAGGCGCGCACGACCGCCGGGGCAACGCCATCGCCGAAGCGCCGCGAGGCCACGGCGAGCAAGATCTCATCCGTCGTCGGGTCGCCCGGATCCCCGGCCCGGATCGCGGCCTCAAGATTGGGCGACGGATAGCCTCCGAGGGTCCAGCTCATCATGAGGCCCTCGACGTTGGCCTCGCGCAAGTTGACGACGTGCTGCGCCACGTTCTCGACGGCGGGAATGTACGGCACCGAGCCGAGCTCCCAACACGTGCCGGCCTGGATCTTGGCGAAGACGGACAGACCTCGTTCGCGGGCCAGCGCCCAGTGCCGCTGGGCGCGCGGGCCGGGGCCTACGCTGGACAGGGAGTACTCGCCGACGATGGACGGCACCCCGCCGCGCGTGATGGGCAAGTCCCATTCGCTGACGCTCATGAGCGAGGCGCGCTCCGGCAATCGCTCGATGATGCCGGGGGCCCACTCGTTGCGCCAGCCCCAGTCCCATGCGATCAGACGGCAGGCGCTGCCCGACTCGGCGATGCCCTGGGCGATAATCGTGTTGACTTCCGCGATGACTTCCTCGGGACGGCGATTCTTGCAGCGGGGACACTCGTCGGCGCAGTGGTGGGACCAGCAGTTCGTGTAGTTCTCGGAGGCCGTGATCGTGAAGAGACCGCCCAAGTCGGGTACGGCGCGGCACAACGAGGCCACGCCGTCTCGCAGGTAGTCCTGAACGGCCGGGACGCTTGTGCAGAGTGTGGCCACCTGGCCGGCGAGTATGCCTGTGTCCGTGACACCCTTGAAGTCGGGATGGTCGTCGAAGAAGGGCACCGGCATTGGCCTGGGCTCGTTGAAGTAGAGATAGACGCCGAGTCCGTGACGGCGCGCCCGAGCTACAAGATCGCGTAGCGCGGCGCGATTGCGTTCCACATCCTTGCTCAGGGATTCGTCCCACGGGAAGGGCGAGAGGCGGTAAAGCGGTTCGTGGAGCCAGACGCCGTTGACGCCCGTCGCGGCAAGCCGCTCGAGGTAGCCGTCGGGATACGGATCCGAGTCGCCGGACAGCGGATCTCGGAATGCGCCGAAATACGAGAAGCAGAAGCGCGGCGAGAACCGATTGGGTACATCCTGGTGGGACGCCGCCGCGGCCGGCCCGTGCGAGAGGCGCTCGACGAAGGCGAACAAGGGGTCCTCCCGTCGGTCGACGCCGTCGGGAATCGCCGACCTGACGATGCCGGCGATCTGGGCGGCGCGCGCCGCGTCTGCGTCGCCGGGCTGAACATAGTGCAAGGGTTCGAGCCTCGGCTTGTAGCAACCCATCCACCAGAACAGTCCGTCGCCCTCGCGTAGGGCGTAGTCTAGTTGCTCGGCAGTCCATCCGAGCAGGGCTGTGAGTTGCGGATACGGCAAGAGATGCCAGTTCCGCCGGATGATCGTGATGTAGGAGCGCCGCCACTGATCGTCCGAGATCGCGGGAGGATCGGCCAATCCCATGGCCTTGCCGAGGGCCTCGATGTCCTCGGGCCGCGCGCCGACAACCTCGGCGAGGCGCGTCGTCGGCACCAGGGGCCAGTTGCGCCACACATAGGCATGGAGCCGGCTCGGGAAATGCCGGAACTCGACGGGCTCGGGCGCCGGCCCCATGGGCAACTCGATTGCAGACAGGACAACCTGACCAAGCAACGCGAAGAGCACGGCGCCCCCTTTCTTAGAGCTCGACGACTCTCATGAACTTCTGCGAGAACCGCTTGACGCCCCGCTTGCCGACGCAAACGCCGTTCTCCCACCGGAGGCCGAAATCGGTGTCGTAGAAGAACGTGTCCACCTGGAAGGTCATATCTTCCTTGAGCACATAGGTCGACGTGGACTCCATCCACGGCCGCTCGACTTCCATCATGCCGATGCCGTGGCACGGGCCGTAGAGCATGTGCTTTCTGAAGCCGCGTGCCGTGACGAAGTCCTCGTATTCCTTGACGACATCCGCCGCCGGCTTGCCGGCCTTCATCAGTTCCATGGTTTTGAGATGCGCTTCGAGGCCGAACTCGACGAGGCGCTTCTTGCGCGCCGGGAGTTTGCCGATGCAGATGGGCAGGCCGACGCTCGACGAGTAGCCGCCGACGCGCGCGCCGATGTTGATTTGGATCACCTCGTTGCGTTTGATCGTGTTGTGCGTCGGCCGCGAGATGGCGTGTTTCGTTGCCGGGCCGCAGAAGCAGTAGAGCGCGTGGCCTTCGTACTCGCCGCCGTGGGCGTAGATCTCGCGCTGGGCAATACCGATAACCTGGAGTTCGGTCATGCCCGGCTTGATCTCTTTCAGGATGGCCTCGATCGCCTTCTCGCTCACGTTGAACGCTTTCTTCATCAGCTTGATCTCATTGGGACTCTTGTTGACACGTAGCGAGATCAAGGTGTCGTCGGCTTTGATGAGTTGGACGCCCGGCAACTCTTGGGACAGGCTGGTGTACACCGGTAGCGGCATCACCGAGTAGCCGACGAGCCCGAGCCGTTTCAGTTTCTTGCCGTGCATCGCCTTAGCCACGATGTCCGGATAGTGCGCCACCGGAATGCCGGGATACTCCGGCTCGGCGGACTCGCGATACTCGACCATGAGGGCGATGCGACGGATCTTGCTGCGCGTCTTGGCGTAGGCCTCGCTCTCGGGCCCGATAATCAGTGTAGGCGCGCCCGTGGCCGGCACGAACACGCCGGCGCTCTCGAAAGTCGGCCAATACTCGGAGAGGTACCGCACGTTGGCGAAGTCCGCCTCGTTGGCGTGCACCAAGGCCGCGTCGAGACCCGCCTCGCGGATGTTCTTCTGGAACCGCTTCATCCGATCCTTGTACTCGCTGTCTGGAATCGCAAACATCTCGAATCTCCTTACACGACGTGTTGCGCCTGCATAAACTGGGCGCCCCGCTCACCTAGCCGCGCGATCAGCATATCCAATTGCTGGGCCGCGTACGGGCCGCAATTCTTCACAATAAACGGATCCGGCCGAACGGCGCCTTCGCCGTAGTGAATCTCGCCTTCGATCATGGGATGGAATTCCCAGGGATGGAAGTAGAAACAGAGGAAGGGCTCGACCTCTCGGGCGGCGCAGTAGCCGGCGAATCCGTCGACGTGTCGTAGGAGCGCTTCGGCGCTCTCGGTGCGGCACCGCGGCCATTGATCCATGTCGCGGCCGTAGGGATCCGTCGAGGTCATGGAGAGGTCGGCGAAGTTCGGCAGCTCGATGATCCGGAGGTCGCCTTCCTGTGTCCAATCCTCGCGGCTCGGATGATAGGGACGGATGCGCTCGCGGTAGTAGTACATGGGATACGACGCGTCGGCGACATAGCCAAGATCCTCGAGTGCGTTCACCATCGCCGTCGAGCCAAACAGGCGCGGACACCGGAAGGATACGGGGCGCACGCCGGCGATCTCCTCGATCCAGTCCGTGCAGAGCTCGAGGCGGTGCGGCACCTCCTCGGGCAGGATTGGCATCATGCCGGGAATGTCGAAGAGCGAATCGCCGATGGTCTCGTGGAAAAGCGTGTGCGCGCCGATCTCGTGGCCGTGTTGCCGAACGAGCGCCACCGTATCCGGATGCTTCCGCGCCGCGTCGCCCGTGAAGAAGAACGTCGCGGAGATTTGGCGCCGCGCCAAGATATCGAGAATGACCGGTGTGCCGTGCTTGACGCCTTCGTAAAATGGCGTCCAGCTCCCGATATCCGTTTCCATATCGAATCCGAGGACGACCTGCATGGCTCCCACCTCGCCGTTATGCTCAATAGCGCCCAAGCCAACCGTATACCACAACGCGCGCCTTCGAGGCCACTCGCGTATGCTTCCTGCGGGCAGTTTTTGCGCAGGCGTGGCGGAGGCCGTACAATCCGTGCGCAACGAACCGCGTAACGAGGGCACCAATGAACGAGACCGAGCGATCGGCGAAGGCGTCGCGGCTGTGGCCGAAGCTGCTCGTGTATTTTGCTGTCATCGGCACGTGGCTCATTCTATCGAGACTCCTGCCGCTCGACGAGTGGTTCGTGGCGCTCATGGGTCGCATCGAGGCGTGGGGCGTGTGGGGCCTGGTGGCGTTCGTCCTCCTGTACGTGCCGTGTTGTGTGCTGATGCTGCCGGACCTGTTGCCGAACGCGGCCGCCGGCGCGATTTGGGGCGTCGGTGTGGGGGCCGTTGCCGTATCGCTGGGACGTGTCCTAGGCAGCACGGCCACGTTCCTGCTCGCGCGCACCGTGGCCGCCTCGTGGATCGAGCGCAGGACGGCCACGGACGCGAAGTTTGCCGCCGTGTCCGAGGCCATCGGCCGCGAGGGATTCAAGGTCGTTGTGCTGCTGCGTCTATGTCCTCTGTTTCCGGTAATTCTCTTGAACTACGCCCTCGGACTCACGCCCGTGCGCTTGCGAACCTGTGCTGTGGCCACGCTCCTTGCCATGATCCCGCGCACCTTTGTCGTGGCCTATGTCGGATCTGGTGCGCGATCGCTGGCTGATCTTGCGGCCGGCGAAGCCGAGGCGCAGCCGGCCCAACTCGCTCTCTTCTGGGGCGGCCTTGTGGCAAGCCTGATCGTTGTGGCGATACTGGTGGTGAAGGCCCGCCGGATGCTGAATGCGGCGCTTGCGGGGTCGGAATAGGGCGCCGGCGCGCACTCGGGACACGACAATCGCTCAGTGCGCCAATCGGAAGCGGCAAGGCGTGTCGGCTGCGGCCGGTAGTGTGAAGGCGATCCGTCCATTCTCGATGGCAGAGGAGACGGGAACGCCGTCCGCCTCGATGCGGAGGCTGTCCTCGCGCGGCGGCCCATCGAGTCTCACACGGAGTCGCTGGTCGCTCGGCCCTGCGTACTCGCCCTCGATCCCGCCATGCGACATCCGGTAGGCGAGTCGTCGTCCGCGCCACTGGAGTGTCTGGCCGAATCCGGCGCGCCAGAAGTCGGCCGGCGCCGTGGGCGCGAGCGTGAGCGTGCCGTCGAGTTCGAACTCGACGCCGAGCACGAAGCGCTGGACGATTCGGATGAGGTTAGCCGGATACTCGCAGTATTTCTCGGCGCCGTATCCGCCGTCGGCGTTGTAGCGTTCACGCCAGTAGTACCCGTTCTTGCGCCCGGTGGCGCACACGCGGCGAATCGACTCGACCAGGCCGTGGCCATCGCCCATGCGCGCCCTGGCCCAGCACTCGAGATACCAGACGCGGCCCATGGCGGCGAGGTCCATGCGGTCGTCGTAGGTGAATTCCCAGCGCTCGTAGGCTTCGGGATGCGTGGCGATACCGGTGGGCATGCCGCCGTAGCAGAAGCGCGTTTCATCCTTGATCAGCGGCCAGAGGTCCGATTCCTGCGCGGGTGTGGCGACGCCCGTGGCGATGGCGGCCCAGTCCGCGTCGGTAAATCCATGCGAGGCGATGGGGCCCCGTTCCGGATGGATGTATTCGGCGAAACGATCTCCTGTCCAGAAGCGATTTCGGAAGTGCGTCTCGACACGGCCGGCAAGTTCACGGTAGCGCGCGACTGCCTCGGCGTTGCCGAGCACTGCGTTGAGGGCGGCGACGCGGCGGAAGGCATCCACGGCGTAGCCCTGGGCGACGCCGTCGTACTCGACGCGTGTTGGGCGTTCGAGGTAGTAGCCGGCGCCGCCGACGGCCCCGTCGGGCGTGGTGATCGCGGCGAGCGAGTCGGTGGCCAGGTTCACGGAGGGCAGTTGCGCGGCGAGCCAGTCGCGGTCCTGCGTGCGCCGATAGAGGATGTCGGCGTTCTGGATGTACGTAGGCGCGGCCAGCGCGCGGAGCGGATCGCCGGGCACCCAATGCTTGTAGAGGCCGCCATTGGGATCCACGTCGGCCTGGCATCCCTGGGGGCCAATGGGCTGACCTGCCGCCGCCGGAAGGATGGCGAGCGGCAAACGGCCGTCAGGGCGCTGGAACGACCGCACGTAGGCCCAGTTGGCCTTGACGACGTCGACTTGGCCGAGCCAGAGGAGGGCGTCGGCCATCTGGTGGCCGTCGAGCGAGGGATAGGTGTTACCGCGTCCGAAGCCGATGCCATCCGCACACACGGACCAATACCCAGGGAAGATTTCCGGATTGACCGCGGCCAACACGTTTTGCGAGGCCGCTTTCTCATACGCTGTGACGATCTCCGCGTCCGGCAGGTCCGGCGCGAGAGATGGCGCGGTGTCCATGGCAGCATCCTGGTCTTGCATGGCGATTTCCTCCGCCAAGGAAGCCCAACCCATCGCCGCTACGGTGAGGGCGATCAGGCATGTTCCACGATCCATTTCCTGCGCGCTCCCAATCACGGTCTTCGATGCACAGCGCATCGGTTTGACGACAGGATACTCCACGGGACGCACGTTGTGAAACGCCGTGGCGTAGGACGAGATTCGGCCGGGCTAACCCTTGGCGCGTTCCATGTCGGCTATGAAGCGGCGGAAGAGATACCGGCTGTCGTGAGGGCCGGGCGAGGCCTCGGGATGGTACTGTACGCTGAAGACGGGCCATTCCCTGTGCGAGAGGCCCTCGACGGAGCCGTCGTTCAGGTTGGTGTGCGTGATGCGCACGACGTCGGGATCGAGTGAATTCGGATCGACGGCGAATCCGTGGTTTTGTGCACTGATTTCGACGCAGCCGGTGTCGTGATTCATCACCGGTTGGTTGCCGCCGCGATGGCCGAACTTGAGCTTGTACGTGTTGCCGCCGAGGGCGTGGGCGAGAACTTGATGGCCCAGGCAGATGCCGAAGATGGGTTTCTTGCCGAGCAAGGCCTGGATCGTCGGATAGACGTAGGGCAATGCCGCCGGATCGCCGGGGCCGTTCGAGAGGAACACGCCGTCGGGATCGCAACCGAGCACGTCGTCCGGCGACGCGGTGGCCGGCATGACGGTCACCTGGCATCCCGCCTCGCGCAACAGGCGGAGGATGTTGTACTTGATGCCGTAGTCCATGGCCACGACACGGAACCGCGTGGTCTCCGGCGCTTCCCACTCATACGGTTCGTCGACGGATACGGCCTTCACGAAATCGCTGCCGGCCATGTCGGGCGCGTCCTTCGCCTTCTGGACCAGGGAGTCGTGATCGAAATCGATGGTGCTGAGGACGCATTTCATGGCGCCTTTGGTCCGCAGCAGCGTTGTGATGGAACGGGTGTCGACGCCGTCGATGGCCACGATGTCATTCTTGCGGAGATACTCGGGCAAGGTCATCGTCGCGCGCCAGTTGCTGGGATCGAGACAGCACTCGCGCATGACGAAGCCTTCGACGAAAGGCTTGCGGGACTCGACGTCGGTCTCGTTGACGCCGTAATTCCCGATGAGCGGATAGGTCATCGTGACGACCTGACCTGCGTAAGAGGGGTCGGTCAGGATCTCCTGGTAGCCCGTCATCGAGGTGTTGAACACCAGTTCGCCGGTGGTTTCTCCGTCGGCGCCCACGGCGTTGCCCTCGAGCACGGTTCCATCTTCGATGGCAAGTACAGCTTTCCTCACAATATGCTCCGATACCGGACGCGTCCCTCGGGCAAAGACCCCCTCCCGCCCGAAAGACGTTACGTCCTTTGCGAATCCAAACAATCAGGCGTCGCCGCCTATTTCGTTGTGCACGAGAACGCCGTCGCACAGCGTGGCGCGGACCCGCCCGCGCAGGGTATATCCGGCGAACGGCGTGTTGCGGCTCATGGACTGGAACTTGGCCGGATCGACGATCCATTCGGCGGCCGGATCGAACACGGTGATATCGGCCTTGCCGCCGTCTCGTATTTCGCCGGCCTTGAGGTCGAGAATACCGGCAGGGGCGGATGTCAGCAGTTCGACGGCGCGCTCGATCGAGAGAATGCCGGGCTCGACCAGTCCGGTGATCGTCAGGGCGAGCGCGGTTTCGAGTCCGACGATGCCGAACGGCGCGATCTGAAACTCGACGTCCTTTTCGGTAATCGTGTGCGGCGCGTGGTCCGTAGCGATGCAGTCGATGGTCCCGTCGGCGAGGGCGGCGCGGATTGCCTCGACATCGACGGCCTCGCGGAGCGGAGGATTCATCTTGGCATTGGTTCCGAAGCCGCTCACCGCGTCGTCGGTAAGCATCCAGTAATGGGGCGCGGTCTCGCAGGTGACTGGCAAGCCGCGGTCCTTGGCCCGCCGGATGATCTCGATGCCGCCGGCGGTCGTCACGTGCTGGATATGAATGGGCGCGCGCGCCAGTTCGGCCAGCCGGATGTTCCGGTCGATCATGATCTCTTCCATGGCCTTGGGCCGTCCTGGCAGGCCGAGCCGCGTCGAGTGGTAGCCTTCGTTCATGACGCCGTCTTCGCTCAGCGAGGCGTCTTCACAGTGGGCGAGGTACTTGAGGCCGCACATGGCGCCGTACTCGAGGACGCGGCGCATCACCCAACTGCTCGCGATGTCTGAGCCGTCATCGGTCACCGCCACGGCGCCGACGGCCTTCAGCTCGGCCATCTCGGTCATTTCGCGGCCTTCGCGGCCCTTGGTGGCGCAGGCCGCCGGAAGCACCTTGATACACGCCACCTCGCGGGCCCGACGGTACGTGAACTCGACCATGCCGGCGTTGTCGATGGCCGGGGCCGTGTTCGGCATGGTCACGACGGACGTGAACCCGCCCCAGGCCGCCGCCCGGCTTCCGGTCTCAATCGTTTCCTTCGTTTCGTATCCGGGCTCGCGGAAATGGACGTGGAGATCCACAAGCCCGGGACATACGATGCAGCCGCGCGCGTCGAGCACCTCGTCGCCGTCGAGGTGCTTTCCGAGGGAGCGCACGCGCCCACGCTCGACGAGCACGTCCATCGGCTCGGAGAGGCCCGCCCGCGGCTCGATGAGGTGTCCGTTTTTGATTACAAGGCTCATAGCTTAGTTTTCCACGCCGCTGTTCACGAGGAGATGCATGATGGCCATGCGGACCGCGACGCCGTTGGTTACCTGCTCCAAGATCACGCTTCGTTTGCCATCGGCCAGCTCGGCGGACAGCTCGATGTCGCGGTTGATCGGGCCGGGATGCATGATGAATGCGTGCTCCGGCGCCACCTTGATGGACTCGCGGTCGATCCGAAACATGCGGATGTACTCGCGCAGACTCGGAAACAGGCATCGCTGCTGGCGTTCGAGTTGGATACGCAAGGCATAGATGACGTCGGCATCGGCGATGGCCTCGCCGAGATCCGTGGTGACGTCGACACCCATGCGGCCGATCTCGGGCGGCATCAGCGTGCTCGGTCCGCACAGGGTGACGCGCGCGCCCAGCTTGGTGAGGCACCACACGTTGCTCCGCGCGACGCGGCTGTGGCTGATGTCGCCGATGATGGCGACGCGCACGCCGTCGAGTGAGGCCGTGGCATCGCCGCGCCGCTCGCGGATTTTGTCCCGCATGGTCAACGCGTCGAGCAGGGCCTGCGTTGGGTGCTCGTGTCGGCCGTCGCCCGCGTTGATAATATGCGACTCATGACGCGTGGCCAGAATCTGCGCCGAGCCGGCGTACTTGTGGCGAATGACGATGACATCGCTGCGCATGGCCTCAATGTTGGCAAGCGTATCGTGCAGCGATTCGCCCTTGACGAGGCTCGATGTTGACGCCGAGATGCTCAGGGTATCCGCGCTGAGGCGTTTGGCCGCAAGTTCGAAGGAGGTCCGCGTCCGCGTGCTCGGTTCGTAGAACCAGTTCACCACGAGGCGGCCCTGGAGCAGCGGCACCTTGCGGATCCCGCTCACACGTGCCGACACGGCCACGAACTGCGGCGCCGTATCCAGGATCAACTCGATCTCCGGGCGAGACAACGGTTCGATACCGATGAGGTCCTTCCGCGTCCAGGCGATAGGAGCCGTGTCCGCCATGGTATCACCCCTCCTCCGCTTCCCCATCCTCGGGGAGGCTGCGCCGGATCACCACCATGTCTTGGCCGTCGGTTTCCGCCAGCCGGACGACGACGCGATCGTTCTCGCCCGCGCTCACGGGCCATCCGAGATAGTCGGGCTGGATAGGCAGTTCGCGGCCGCCGCGATCCACCAGGCAGGCCAGTTGAATGCGCCTGGGCCGGCCGTAATCCATAAGCTCGTCGAGGGCGGCGCGGATCGTGCGGCCAGCCGCAATCACATCGTCCACGAGTATTACGGTAGCACCGTTGATGGGAAACTCGAAGTAGGTTTCGGCCACGCCGGGCTTGAGGCGGCCAACGCCGCTGCGCAGATCGTCGCGGTAGAGGGTCGTGGCGAGCGAGCCAACCGGGGGGGCGACCCCCGTCATCTCGGCCAGGAGGCGGGCAAGGCGGTCGGCCAAGGGGCGGCCTCGTCTCAGGATGCCGAGCAACACCACGGAAGCCATATCCGTATTGGCGCCAGCGATCTCGCGCGCCAACCGGCGACATGCCTCGGCCATGGTCTCCGCCGTCATCACGACGGTCTCTTCACGTGCGCTCGGATCGTGCTCGTTCATGAATGTCCCGCATTGACGCGTAAGAAAAGGGCCTTCTCGTCATCGAGAAGGCCCCGTATACCCATTGGAGAACTCATATTCGTCTTGCCGCTCTCGTCGGTTTGAGCCATCTTACCAGCCGGGTCGCTCAGAGTCAAACCGACGCCGATTCGACGCACAGCGGAACGGCCCGCCGAGGCAAGCGAGCCTCGGCGGGCCGTAACATGGAACCGTTCGCGTATCGAGCACCTACTTCTTCGGCGCGATCGTGTCCTTGGCGGCCTTGGCGATCCGGAACTTGAGGACCTTCTTGGCCGGGATCTTGATCGCTTGGCCGGTGGCCGGATTGCGGCCCATGCGTGCCTTGCGCTGGACAACGACCAGCTTGCCGATGCCCGGCAGCGTGAAGCCCGTCTTGGCTTCCTTGTAGGCCAGATCCGTCAACCCGGCCAGCACGTCGCCCACTTGCTTCTTGGACAAACCCGCCTTGTCCGCCAACGCGGCCACAATCTGCGCCTTCGTCATGGCTTTCTTCGGTGGCATGTCTTTCCCTCCTTACCGTATCCGATCCCTACTTTGTTTCCAAATGACCCACCCAACGCGTCGCGTTCGCGGCCCTGAGACCGCGCCGAACGCGCCGAGGAGAACGCACCCGCGCCCTCTTCCAAGGCAATGGCTTACAGAACAACGGGGCATTTGTCAAGCCCTTTATTTCAGGGCCAAGACGCGCGTGCGCCTCACGAAAGCCCCTATTCAATAGGGGATCCGGGCAGTCTCGCCCGCCGCCCCCGTCCCCGACGTGCGGCAACCTACTGTGCGGCAAGGTATTACGAAGGCATCTCATCGCGCGGCGCGCCTGGATATCCTTCGCAAGGTAGCCGTTGAACCCCGGCTCCATGTCGGCTATAGTCTGCGTGTTGAGGACTCGAAACGGGGCCTTTGGGGAGCGTTTGGGCGATGTTATTCGCGGTGTTGGGTGCCATTCGCGGCCATCTCGCGGCGTTGGACGCGGTCCTTGCCGAGATCGATCATGATGGTATTCTTTGCATTCTAAACATAGGTAATAGTGTTGTGGGTTACGATACGCCTAATGAGGTGATTGATCGCTTGCGCGTTCGAGGCATCACGAGCGTGCAAGGCGTCTTGGATCGGTACGCCGCCCTGTTTTCGAGCAAGGAGTCGCGGCTCCGCACGAAGTGCGCGGAGGACTATGACGCGATCGCCGAAACGCACGCGCGGCTCCGTAGCGCCAACATCGAGTACCTTCTGGAACTCCCGCGGATGCGGCGCATCGTTCTCGATGGCCTTCCGGTGGCGTTGTGCCACGGCGCGCCCAGCAGTCATCACGCGGCGCTGAAGGCGAGCGATCCCGATCCTCTGTTTCGCCGCGAGCGCGAGCGTGTTCCGGAGGCGCGGATCATCGTGTGCGGGCACGGCGACGCGCCGTTTGCGCGTTGCGTGGACGACACGCTGTTCGTGAGTGCGGGTGCCGTCGGCCGGGTGTCGCCGGAGTGTACGGGCGGGACGTACGCGGTGGTGAGCACGGAGTCGGAGCCGTGGACGGTGACCTTCCGCGGCGTGTCTTAGCGATTTGTGCCCGCGTTCACGGTTCGAGCAAGTCGGGCAGCGCGTCGATGAATTGGCGCCAGTGGGTGAAGGTGAGGTCGGCGGCCGTGGTCTCCAAAAACCGCGGGTTGTTTCCGGCAAACAGGGCGGCCTTGGCCCCGAAGGCCTTGGCGCCGGCAATGTCCGAGTACTCGAGATCGCCGATGTGGAGGAGTTCGGAGGCGTGGACGCCGAGGGCGCGTGCCGCCGTTTCGAACATGGACCGTTGCGGCTTGGCCACGCCGACTTCGTTCGAGAAGTTCAGCACGGTGAAGTAGGGTGTGAATCCGTGGCGATCGAGGAGGACGCGGAGCGACGAGCCGGGACTGACGCCGGCGTCGCAGATGATCGCGATGGGCACGCGGGCGGCCGCGGCCTGGACCGCTTCAAGCGCGCCGTCGATGGGCTCGGGCGGATAGGCCAGGATAGCCGTAGCGAATACCTCGGCGAGTTCCTCGGCGGTCTCGCCGTCGATGGGCACGTCGAGGACACCGGCGGCGAGGGTTACGGCATCGATCGGCTCGAGTGTGCGCTGATCCTCGCGATGGGATCGATCGAACTCGATCCAGGCGCGGCGCAACGCCTCGACCACGTCATCGCGTGGGAGGCCGGTGGCCGCCGTGAACGCGTCGATGCGGATATCCTGCCGCTCGGCGCTGTGGGCATCGCGGAACAGCGTACACCATAAATCAAATGAGATGGCGCGGATGGGCATCAGCGGTCTTCGTAGCGGTTGGGGCGGATACCTTGTTCGGCGATGAGCCGATCGGTTTCCGCTTGTACTTCCAGAGGGACATTCTCGATCCGGTGGTAGAGGAACCGCGCGGGAGCGCCCGCCCAGACTTCGTAGGCGCCGATGTTCTTGGTGACCACGCTGCCTGTGCCCACCACGGCGCCGTCGCCAATCGTAACGCCGGGTCCGATGTAGACGCGGCTGCCGATCCAAACATCGTTTCCGATGATGATGGGCTTTGCCACACGCGGTGTGAATTCCCAATTCGCATCGGTTCCACGGACGACATGGGTGGTATCGCGGATCACGGTGAACTCGGCGACTCCGGTACGATCTCCGAATTGCACCAGACACGTGGACTCGACGATGCATGAGGTGCTCAGGCCGCTCTGACGCCCAAACACGATCCGGCCCTCCTTGCTGGTGCGCATGATGACGTAGTCGCGGAAGCGGCAGAAGTCGCCGATCTCGACGTTCCCGTCAATCTGGATGTGCTCGCCGACGAAGCGGCAGCGGCGGCCTAACCGGGCGCATCGGCGGCCATACTTGAAGTTGCGCCACGCGGTGACAATCGCGTTCATTGGGGAGGCTCCACGGACAAGACTCGCGGATAGTGTATCGCAGCGGGCGCGCGTGAGACAAAACCGATGGCAGAAGGCACCCGGCGGCGGTGGCTCAGCTTCGGCCGCCGGATTGCTCCGAGGCGAATTGGACTTCGTATAACCGGCTGTACAGGCCGCCGTGACGCAGGAGTTCTTGGTGCGTGCCGCGCTCGACGACGCGCCCTTCGTCGACCACGAGGATTTGGTCCGCGCGGAGGATCGTCGACAATCGGTGGGCGATGATGACCGTCGTGCGGCCGACGATGGACTCTTCGATGGCGCGTTGGATGGCGCGCTCGCTCTCGGAGTCGAGGCTCGAAGTCGCCTCATCCAGAATCAGGATGGCGGGATCGCGCGCCAGCGCCCGAGCGATGGCCAAACGCTGTCGCTGGCCGCCGGAAAGCGTGCCGCCTGTCTCGCCGATGCGTGTGTTGTAGCCATCCGGTAGACGCTCGATGAAGGCCGTGGCTTGTGCGATCCGCGCCGCGTCGGCGATGCGCTCGTCGGAGTACTCGGTATGGCCACAAGCGATATTGGCGCGCACGCTTTCGTCGAACAGGATCGTCTGCTGGGTCACAATGCCGATTTGATCGCGCAGGCTCGATAGTGTCGCGCGCCGGATATCGACGCCGTCCACCGAGATCGTGCCGGAGTCCGGATCGTAGAACCTCGGGATCAGTTTCGCGATGGTGGTCTTGCCGGCACCGCTGAAGCCGACCAGGGCGACCATGTGGCCTTTCGGCACGGTGAACGAGATGTCTCGTAGGACCACGTCGTCTTTTCCCGGATAGCGAAATGAGACGTTGCGAAACTCGACGGCCCGCTCGAGCCTCGCCAAGGCAACGGCGTCCGGCGCCTCCACGAGGTCCGGCTCGGCATCGATGAACTCGAAGACGCGCTCGGCGCTGGCGACGCTGGTCTGGATCGCGTTGTTGACGGCCGCGAGTTTGCGCAGCGGGTCGAGCATGGCCGCTAGGGCAAAGTAGAGCATCACGACGTCGCCGCTGTCCATGAGGCCCGCCTCGACGCGGCGGCCGCTGAGCAGTATGAACACGACGATGCCGAGCACCATGACGAACTCGGACAACGGCCCCACCGCCGCGTCCGCCTGCACCGTCCGCTTGAGGTACTTCCGGAGGCGCGTCAGCTCATCGTCCACGCGGGCAACCTGGTGCTTCTCCATGCCGAAGCCCTTGACGATCAGGATGCCGGTGAAGGTCTCCTTGGCGAGGCTGGCGAAGTTGGCCACGCGTTCGAGGGATCGGCGGACGTATTTCTTGACCTTTTTGCCGATCAGGACAATCACGTAGATCGCCGGCGGCAACACACACACGCCAACGAGCGTCAGAATCGTGTCGACGCGCAGGGCCAAGGCCAAGAACACGACGACCTTGAACGGCTCGCGCAAGAGCTTCACAAACGCTCCCGACAGGCCCCGGTTCACCATGAACACGTCGTTGGTGAATCGCGCCAGCAATTCGCCCGTCGGCCGCCGCTCGAAAAAGGTCAGCGATAACCGGACAATGTTCTCGTACATCTCTTGCATCAGTTGTACGGTGATATACGCGCTGATCGAGCCGGCGTAGTACTCCTGAAGGAACCGCGCGATACCGCCGATGAAGGTCAAGGCGATCAACGCGCCGGACAACACGAGCAAGGCGAGCATCTTGCGCGCGCGCATCCGCCCGGCCACCGCCAGAAATCGTTCATCGAGATCCTTGAGGCGGAGGCCGGAGACGCGGGCAATTGTGTCGGCGGCGTCACGGACGTTCTCGGCGGCCGCCTCGATGTCCTCCGGGAACGCCATGACGTTGGCGGCGCCGCGCGCTTCGAACTCCGCACACAGGGCCGGCACGTCGACGTCGCCTTCCCTGAGGACGACACGGTATCGGCCGTCATCGATGGGCTCCGGTGGGCCGGCAATGGCGTTGTGTCCCTCGATGAACGCGCGGAGGTCGCCGGAGATCGCTTCATCCTCGACGTGGAACCGGAGGATGCGCTCTTTCGCGAAGATGGTCTTCACGATGGCACCCGTGGCGAAGATCATCGAGCCGAAAGATACCGCCACGACGATCGCGAAGAACAGAGATAGTATCAACCGGAACTTGTACGTCCAGGCATAACGCAAGAGACGCCCGTATACGTGCCATGCGTTCGTCGACGCGCGCGACGCGTTCCGCGGACTGTATTCGTGTTCCGTTCCTAACGCCTGCACGGTTACCGCCCTCGATACCGTCCGACACCCTGATCGCGAGGCATGCTAACAGACCCATCGGAGCCCGTCAACGAGACACCGCTTGCTCTTCAGCCCCACCGCCGCACCGTCTTTCGGGATCCGGTCGCAACGACAGCGGAAGGGCTAGTCGAGGCCGAGTTTCTCGCGAAGGAATCGGCCGGTGTACGAGTTGGTGTTCCGTGCGACGGCGTCGGGCCGGCCGGCGGCCACCACATGGCCGCCCTGGTCGCCCCCTTCAGGGCCGAGGTCGATGATCCAGTCTGCGGTCTTGATGACGTCCAGGTTGTGCTCGATCACGAGCACCGTGTTTCCGGCATCCGTGAGCCGATGAAGAACGCCCAGGAGCTTCTCGACGTCGGCGGCGTGGAGGCCGGTGGTGGGCTCGTCAAGGATATACAGGGTACGGCCGGTTTGGCGCTTCGCGAGTTCCGTGGCCAGCTTTACGCGCTGTGCCTCGCCGCCGGAAAGCGTCGTGGCCGATTGGCCCAGTTTGACGTAACCGAGGCCGACGTCGCGTAAGGTCTCGAGTTTGGCATAGACCGCCGGGATATTCCGGAAAAAGGTGCACGCCTGCTCGACAGTCATGTCCAGTACTTCGGCGATGCTCTTGCCTTTGTAGAGGATATCGAGTGTGTCGCGATTGTACCGCGCGCCCTTGCAGGTGTCGCACGGCACATAGACGTCGGGAAGGAAATGCATCTCGATCATGATGACGCCGTTTCCTTCGCACTGCTCGCACCGGCCGCCCTTCACGTTGAAGCTGAACCGGCCCGCCTTGTAGCCGCGTGCGCGCGCCGCCGGCACGCGGCTGAACAGGTCGCGGATGGGCGCGAAGAAGCCCGTATAGGTGGCCGGATTCGAGCGCGGTGTGCGTCCGATGGGCGATTGGTCGATATCGATCACTTTGTCGATGTGCTCGAGGCCCTCGATGCGATCGTGCTTTCCGGGGCGCATGCGCGGCGAGCCATGGAGCGTCCGCATCACGGCGGGGTAGAGGGTCTCATTGATCAGACTCGATTTGCCCGAGCCGGATACGCCGGTGACGCACGTGAACACGCCGAGGGGGAATCGGACGTCCACATGTTTCAGATTGTTGTGCTGGGCGCCGCGCACGACGATTTCGTGACCGTTCGACTCGCGTCGTTTTGCCGGCACGGGAATCGCGAACGTGCCGGAGAGGAAGCGGCCCGTGATCGACTGTTTCTGGCGCATGACTTGGGCCGGGGTGCCCTGTGCGACGACGCGGCCGCCGTGGATACCGGCGCCGGGTCCGAGGTCGATCACGTAGTCTGCGCTACGAATCGTTTCTTCATCGTGCTCGACCACGATGACGGTGTTGCCGAGGTCGCGGAGCCGTTCGAGGGTGGCGATCAGCTTGCGGTTGTCGCGCTGATGCAGGCCGATGCTCGGCTCGTCGAGGATGTACAACACGCCGACGAGGCCCGAGCCGATCTGCGTGGCGAGCCGGATCCGCTGGGACTCGCCGCCGGACAGCGTGCCGGCGTGGCGATCCAGCGTGAGGTAGTCCAGGCCGACGCTGACGAGGAATCCTAGGCGCTCGCGGATCTCCTTGAGGACGCGTTGGGCGATGATCCGCTGCGACTCCGTCAAGGTCAGGTCCTTGAAGAACCGCAGCACGTCGCTGATCGACATGGCGGTGACATCCATGATGGTCCGATCGCCAACCGTCACCGCCTGGGCCTCGGGGCGCAGTCGCGCGCCCGCACAGGCGTGGCAGGGCCGCGTCGACATGAACTGGCTGATCATGTCGCGCGCGGCGTTCGAGTCGGTCTCGCGGAAGCGTCGCTCCAGATTGGGTATGACGCCCTCGAATGGCCTGCGGACTTCGTACGTGCTCCGCTGGCCCGAGTACGAGAACTCCACCTCTTCATCCCCCGAGCCGTACAACACGACCTCGCGGAAGTCCTCGGGCAGGTTGCGCCACGGCGTGTGGATGCTGTGGCCATAGCGCTCGCACACGATCTGGAGCGTCTGTCGGTACATGCCGTCGAGCACACGACGCATGCTCCACGGGCGCACGGCCCCTTCTGCGATGGAGCGCTCGGCGTCGGGCACCACGAGGTCCGGATCGATTTCCATCGTCGTGCCGAGTCCCGTGCACGCAGGACAGGCGCCGTGCGGATTGTTGAAGCTGAACATGCGCGGCTCGAGTTCGTCGAAGCTGATGCCGCAATCGACACACGCAAAGTGCTCGCTCTGCACGGCTTCGCGCGGTTCCGCGCCGGGGGGCTCGTAGTAGATGCGGATCAAGCCGCCACCGAGCTTGAGGCACGTCTCGACGGAGTCCGTGAGGCGCGTGGCGATACCTTCCTTGACGACGAGGCGATCCACCACGACGTCGATGTCGTGTTTTACGTAGCGTTCGAGCTCGATGTCGTCGTCCACGTGTAGGAATTGGCCGTCAACGCGAACCCGGACGTAGCCGCGCTGCTTCACATCCTCGAAGACCTTTTGGTACGTGCCTTTGCGCTGTCGGACGAGGGGCGCGAGGAGCTGAATCCGCGTCGATTCCGGCAACGCCAGAACCCAGTCCACGATGCTCTGGGGCGTTTGCGATTCGATGACTTTTCCGCATTGCGGACAGTGGGGCGTGCCGATCCGCGCGAACAAGAGGCGCAGATAGTCGTAGACTTCGGTCACCGTTCCGACGGTAGAACGCGGATTGCGGTGCGAGGTCTTCTGCTCGATCGAGATCGCCGGACTCAGGCCCTCGATGTAGTCGACGTCCGGTTTTTCCATTTGCTCGAGGAACTGCCGCGCATACGCCGACAGGCTCTCGACATACCGGCGCTGGCCTTCGGCGTACAGTGTGTCGAAGGCGAGGCTCGACTTGCCGGATCCGCTCAGGCCGGTGATCACGATCAGTTGGTCGCGCGGAATCTCGATGTTCAGATTCTGGAGGTTGTGCTCGCGCGCGCCCTTGATGGCAATGGCATTATGTGGTTGGCTCTTTTTCGGAGGCATGGTTCGTATCGGACCGGAAAGCGGGGAGTCGCCATCCGAATGATGCTTCGAACAACACCGGTGGGCCTACGCATTCCCTCGGCCCGCCGCGGCGCTTGTGGACGCATCCAGTATGGCACGTTGCATGGAATCGGAACAACCGGCGGCGTGCCCCGGCGAGGGCCTACGCCCGGCACCGCTCGAGATAGGCCTTCACGGAGAAGGCGCCGAGGTCCGCCAAGACCCAATCCGCCTCGGTGAGATCCTGGGTCGGACGGTCGGGACGGGCCAAGGCGACGCAATGCATGCCGGCACCTTTTGCGGCGCGGACGCCCGCGGTCGAGTCCTCGAACACAAGACAATCGAAAGGAGACATCTCGAGCCGGTGCGCGGCGGCGAGATAACACTCCGGATCCGGTTTTCCCGAGCGGTAGTGTTCGCCGGCCAAGAAAAATGCGAGGTGTGACTCGATGCCCATCATCTCGATACCGTGCGTGACATGGCGCGTGCTGGATCCGGATACGATGGCGACGGGGTAATCGGCGGCCAGGCGCTTGAGCAACTCGATGGAGCTCATGATCCGCACGTCCCGGCTCTCGCGGAGGCGCACGAAATGCGGATGGAAACGCTCCACCATCTCCTCGAACGACATGGCGGCCAGGCGCGGATAGCGCCGCCCGAGCTCCTCGAAGATATCGATCGAGGCAATACCGTACACCAACTCGATGATCTCCTCGCGGCTCATCGAGATGCCGCACTCGGCGAGGAAGACATCCATCGCATCGACCCAGAGGATCTCGGTGTCCAGCAGGGTGCCGTCCATGTCAAACAGGAATGCGCGAATCATTTGAACTCCTTCGAGGCGGATACGAGGGCGATACAGTGGGGGCGGCTAGCGTTGCGTGTCGGATGCGGACTCCTTGCGCCACTCGACCAGGGCATGCTCATAGGCCGCGATCGTGGCCGCACAGACAATGTCCTGCACGGAGCCGCGGCCGACCCAATCGTTGTCGTAGTTGACGTACTGCGTTTGCAGTAGGCGCTCGAGCGACGTGCGGGTGAACGTCGGGTCGGCGCGACGCCTTTGCGCCACGTGGGCTAGCGTTTCCTCGAGCACTTGATGGTACTTCTCATCTTGCCAATCGGTCATCGGCATGGTGCTGGCCTCGTGGGATACCTTTGAGGAACTCGTACCGCTCGGCCATATGAACAAGCGTCTTGGCGGCATTGGTCGGACTTGAATACGCGTACACGCCCAGGCGTTCCATTTCCTTGATCGCCTCGTTCGGCTCGGCGCCGTAGGCGATCAACACCGTGTCGGACGCGGTGATGATGGGCTTGCCGTAGAGATCGATGAGGCTCGATATGCGCGTGACATCGTGGAGCTCCATCTTCGTGGCCATTTCGATCAGCTTGCCCATGCCAAGCTGCTGCGCCAGTTGGGAACTCCGTAGGCGGGCGCTCCGGCTGCAAAAATAGCCGACGCCGAGCACCAACACGGCGTCCACCTCGGGCCGCTTCAGGATGGCCTCGATCGCCCGAGACATCACCGATCGGTCGTTGCCGGCAACGAGGTCGATGGGGTTGTTCCGACTCCACCAGCCCGGCAGGAAACCGTCCAGTTCGCGAATCAGGTCTGGATGCAGCTCGATCACGTCGAGCCCAGCCGCGATGCAGGCATCGGCCCCCATAACGGCCCAGCCGCCGCCCTCGGACACGATCACCACGCGCCGGCCGCGCGGCAAGGGCTGATGCGAAAACGCCGATGCCACCTCCATGGCCTGGTACATGTCGTCGACCACCGTGGCGCCCGCTTGGCGACACGCCGCCTCGAACAGGGCCGTCGTGCTCGCCAGCGAACCGGTGTGCGACGCGGCAGCCTTCTGGCCCGCTTGGCTGCGACCGCCTTTGACGACGACGACCGGTTTTCGGCGGGCCGTCTCACGGAGGACGCTGAACAGGCGGCGGCCATCGCGCGTGCCTTCGATGTAGGCCAGGATCGACTTGGTCTTCGAGTCGTGGGCGAAGAACTGCAGAAAGTCCTCACACCGCGTGGCGGCTTCGTTGCCGCTACTGACGAAGCGGGCGATGCCGACTTGGTGGAGTTGAGCCCACGTTAGCACGGTCATGCCGACATTGCCGCTCTGCGACACCATCGACACGGAGCCTCCCCCGGGAAAGCGATAGATCATGCCGCAGTAGAAACTATGCGGATCCGGACTGGCGATGCCGGCGCAGTTCGGCCCGACCAGGAGCATGCCGGCCTCGTCGGCGATGCGCACCATCTCATCCTGCGCGGCGCGGGCGGCCTCGTCTTCGACTTCGCCGAAACCGGCCGTGATCACGACCACGGCTTTGACGCCGCACGCGACGCACTCCCGCACACCGTCCAGCACATACTTCGGCGGCAGGACGATGAAGGCCAGCTCGATCGTGTCCGGAATGGCCGCGATACTGGGATAACAGTCAACGCCAATCACGTCCGTGTGCTTCGGATTGACGGCGTACAAGGCGCCCTGGAAATTGCCGACCAGCGTGTTGTAGAGGATCCGAAATCCCCACTTTAGCGGCGATGACGATGCGCCGACAATCGCGACGGTCGCCGGCTCGAAGAGCGCCAGGTACTTCTGTTTCATCTTGGCAATCTGATCGTCTTGAACGTGATTCGCGGCAAGTTCATTCGAGTCCATGGCCACCTCACTCCACGCGCGCGTTGCACCGAGCCAGCGTGATCAGCGCGTCCACCGCCACCGGCTGCGCACCGTCAAAGATGATTGGATTCACATCGATCTGTGCAACCGTGGGCTGCTCGTCGAGTATCCGTCCGACGGCAATGAGTACGTCGCTCGTGGCGTCGCGGTCGATAGGCGGCTCGCCACGAACGGCGCCGAAGAGGCGGCGTCCCTTCAGCTCGGCCAGCATCTCGAGGGCGTCGAGGCGCTCGATAGGCACCAGCCGGAACGCCACATCGGCGATGGCCTCGACCAGAACGCCGCCCAGGCCCACCATGACGCACGGCCCGAAGAGCGGATCGCGCAATCCGCCGACAATGACTTCGCGCTGGCCTTCTACCATGCGCTGGATCAGAAATCCGTCCAGCGGCGTGCGGCCGGCCGCCGCGGCGATGGTCTCGATGGCGCGTCGGACGCAGTCCGCGTCCATCACGTTGAGCGTCACGAGGCCGGCGTCGGTCTTATGCGCCAATACGGGCGAGCACGCCTTGACGACAACCGGATAGCCCAGGGCGTCCGCGGCTGCAACGGCCTCGTCGATGCTTCCGGCAAGCCGCTCTTCCACGACGGGTATGCCGTAGGCCTCGAACACACGTTTGCCGTCAAACTCCGAAAGAGCCGTCTGACCCTTCTCGAGGGCCCGGCCGATCAAGGCCGACACAGTGGTCTTGTTGGTCTCCACGCCATACACTCCCTGACCCCAAGAACCCGAGTGGTCAAGGCCATCATACCATGCCCGCGCGCCCATTCCCAGCACGCGGAGTCAATCTCCATATCGTTCCGGCATCAGATGCGGATCGTAGGGTGCCCGACGTCCGGGGCAATCGATTCGGGGACACAACTGGCAGTTCACATAACCGTCCTCCGTCTCGAACCAAACGCCCGATACCGACTTGACGGGAAACATGAGGTAGCTCTCGGTCAGGGTTATCCCGATGGCGCGGTCGGCGCCCTCGAACAGGGAGAAGAGGGGGCGTTGCTGCGTGATGGGCCAGTCCGCGAGCGAGCCGGGATTCATGGAGGCGCGCTTCGAGACACCGTAGGCGCGGGCGAGATGATCGCCGAGGAACCGCACGGCCACGCGAAGCGCTTGCTCCTTGATGGCGTCGGCCCAGAACGCCTGCATCGGGTCGACCAGGCTGCGCGACCATGCCTCGAGCTCGGCGCCGCACGTCGCCAAGAAGGGGAAAACCCGATGGACGCTCCCCAGATTCACGCGGAGCACGCGGCTCGTGAAGGCGACACCATCGATGCGCACCGAGTTCTCGTCCTGCAGCTCAACCGTGGACAGGCGGTACACGCCTTTGGGTCGGGCAACCTCGGCGGCCTGGCAGGCCAGATCGGCGAGGTCGTCGACGAACGGCGAGTCGCCCTCGATGTGGAGTGTCCGGAGCAACGCTTCCCGGTTCACCTCGAATGGAATGTCTTCGATCAATGCGATGGTTCGGTCGGATGTCATCGGGTCAAGCACCTCATTGCTGACGGATATATCGGTGGGAACAGACACTAGTGCATTGGTGTGCCTGAACACAAGAGGGCAGCCGCCACGGCCTTTGCCCGAGGGGGTGTCCCGTGTTGTATGATGACGTCTCGCTCTCGGAGAAGCAATAGGCTCCATACGACCTATGCGACCGATTGTGTTTGGCGACGACTCTGAGAATCCGGAACCGCTGATGTATGAACATGGTCAAGATGTGCCCTCGGGCAACACGCTGAGGATGGTCCTCGCGATCCTCTTCGTGGTGCTCGTGCTGGCCATGTTTCCGTACACCGGCGATCCGACGGGGGATATCAAGGATCTTGCGACGAGTTGGGGCGCCGTCGGCCTGGCCGTCGCGTGTCTCGTCGCCTCTTGGCGCGCGGGGACGCCCCTCCGCAGGCCGGCGATTCTCATGCCACTGCTGCTGGCCTTCTTCGCGCTGAATGTGATCGCCGCGTTGTGTTCCGGCCACGTTGCGCTAGGCCTGGTCGAGATACGGCGGTACTGGTCGCTATTGCTGTTGTACTTCGTGGCTTCTCAGTTGTTTCACACCCGCGCGCAGCTCGATCGCTTCCTGGTGGTGATGTGCGGCGCGGTGCTCGTCGCGTCGGTGTATGGTTTCTTTCAGAAGGCGGGCCTGGACTTCTTCCCGTGGGCGGATCGGGCGAGCGACGAGTACCGCCATGTTCCCGCCACATTCGGCAATCCGAACTACGCCGCCCACACGCTGGTGCTGACCATCATCATGTCACTGTACCTCGCCGCCGAACGTGGACGGCGTTGGATGCTGGTGCCGACGGCGGCATTCTGTGTTCACCTCGCGCTGACGCACCAGCGAGCCGGCATGCTGGCCTTGTTGGGGGCGGCTGCACTCTTGGCGGTGGCGGCCCATGTCCACCGCAGGGTGGAGTCGCCGGCGATGGCCGCGGCGTTGTCCCTGGCGGTGTTCGGTGCGGTTGGCGTGGCTTTGGCCCTGGGATTCATGGGCTATGCCCGCGTCAGGACCGGGAGCGCCTATCCCCTAGATGCCTCGCTCTTGCTCCGCTATAACTCGTACTATGGCGCAGCGCAGATGATCCGCGAGCGTCCCATCCTGGGGTACGGGCCCGGCGCGTATCCTGTTGAGTCGGTACCCTTCTGGACGCCCTACGAGCAGGAGTGGTTCGCCACCAAACTCAAGATGAACACCCACGTCCACAGTGATCCCCTTGAGGTCACCGTCGGCGCGGGCCTCCTCGCGGGCGCCCTCTACCTGCTCGTGTTTGCCATGGCCATCGGCGCCGCCCTGGTTGCGGCTTTTCGTGCGAGCGACACGGCGGCCCGACGCGCCGGATTTCTGTTCGCAGCTCTCTTTGCGGCATTTCTGCTAGACGGCTGCTGGGGATTCAACCTCTACGTACCGGTGTCCGCGGCGATCCTGTTCACCATGGCGGGCGCCCTGGAGGGCCTCTACGGCGCGCGGCGCGACGCAAGGGTTGTTCACGGTGGGCGGCTCGGCCTTGTGGGGCGTGCCGTCGTGCTGGCGGCGAGTCTTGTGGTCGTAGTCCTCGACACCGGCGGTTTCGCCTCGGAAGTGTGTCTTCAGCGCGGCCTGAGGCACGCGTACCGCGGTCGTACCGAGGCGGCCGTGCCGCTGCTGGAGCGCAGCGAGCGCCTGGCCCCCTGGAGTTGGGAACCCGCGCTCGAGCGAGGCCTACTCGCCCTTGCGGCGAACCAGCCGGCCCAGGCCGTCGAGCGATTCAACCGCGCCCTCGAACGGAATCCGCACTCGGTCGTGACGCTTGTCGCCATGGCCCGGGCGAGGATCGCCCTTGAGGTTGAGGCCGCGGTCCCTACGTTGCTCGACGACCCGTCGGTAAGCGCCGCCGCCTATGCGGCACGCGCCCTGGCGTTGTGTCCGGGATACGGGCCCGCCGAGGAAATGCTGGGCCGGGCGGATCTCGTTCGCGCCGCCAAACTCACCGGCCGGTACGGCGCGCCGACCGGCTACGAGGAGCAGGCCCGGCAGGCGTGGTATGCCGCCCAGGGCCATCTCGGCGCCGCCGCGCGCGCTTCGAGGGAGAATCCGAGCGAGTTGTACCGGCTGCAAGCGCGCGCCCTCGTCGAGTTCGGCGATGCCGCCGCCGCAGCCGAGGCTCTCGAACATGCGGTTCAGGCCGATCCGGCCAACGACAGAGCCTGGGATCTCTTCGTGCAGGTAGCCGACAAGACTGGGGATTACGCATCGCTCGATGCGATCCTGACGCGCCAGATCGAGCGGATGCTCAAATCGGAGCAGTTCACCGGTGGAACGGTTGCCGATACGTACCTCCTCTTGGCGCGCGTTCGCGAGGCGGCCGATCCGGCGAACGACGATCGCGTGATCGAGGCGTATCGCGCGGCCGTCGAGAAAGCGCCCACGAACCGTGCCGCGTGGGGCCGCTATGGCCGGTTCGCCATGGCCCACGGCCGTGCGAAGGTCTTCTGCAGCAGCGTAGACACCGCACAGCAGCGGATGGCCGATGAAGGCAAGACGCCCGCACCCGAACTCCACGCCGTGCACCTCCTGCAGTCGGGCGACCGTGCCGACTTTGAGGAGGCGGTGGATGTCTTGAGCGCCGTGGTGGAGGAAGCGGCGGCCGCCAGGGCGGAAACGGACCTGGCCTGGGCCGTCGAGTTGGCGAACGGCCGCTATGATCGCCTGGCTCAAGAAGCCGACCTGCCCGCCCAAACCACTGTCGATCTCGGTGTCCTCAACGCGCGCGTCGACTGGCACGAGAAGGCCGAGCCCTTGTTCGCCAAGGCCATGCCCAGTCTACCGGCCGAACAGCGGAGCGCCTGCGCCCAGCACTGGGCGCGCGCCCTGATGCTTTTGGATCAGGCGGAACGCGCCGCGCGCGTGCTCGACGATGCGATGCGCCAGGACCCGGCCAACGTCGGACTCCAGATCGTCATGGCAAAGGTGAATGCGCGCTTAGGCCGCGAGGACGCCGCGCGCGCCGCGTTGTCCGAACTTGCCGCGCGCGCGGATCTCGATGCGGAGACGCGCGGGACCGTGAAACACGAGCTATCGTTGCTCAACGCGGTGCGGCCTCAGCCCATCGCGCCAAGCCCCACGGCGACCGAGTAGCGCGTCGCCCTGATGCGGCGTCACACCCAGCCGGAACGGTCTTTGTTGACCGCGAATTTGGCGGACTCGAACCAGCGCTTCATCTCGACCTTTTGCTGCGTGAAGAAGGCCATGCCCTCGAGGCCCTGGAGGTGTAGATCGCCGAAGAAAGAGCGGTTCCAGCCGGTAAACGGGAAGAACGGCGTCGGGGCGGGCACGCCTACGTTGATCCCGATCATGCCGCACCGCGCTTCGCGCCGGAACAAGCGCTCGGCCTGGCCGTCCTGCGTGAAGAGGCTCGCCGCGTTGCCATAGGGACTCCGATTAAGCCGATCAATGGCGTCGCCCAAGGTGTCGGCACGCATGACGCATAGCACCGGCCCGAAGATCTCTTCGCGGCCGATGCGCATCTCGGGCGTGACATGGTCGAAGATCGTTGGACCGATGAAGAAACCGCGGCCGGCGTTCTCGATGGACTTCGTGCGGCCGTCCAAGGCCAGCGTGGCGCCCTCGGCCGCGCCGGACTCGATGAACCCGCGAATCCGGTCGAGATGCTCCTGGCTGATGAGCGGGCCCATCTCGACCGCGGGATCCACGTCCGTTCGCCCGACCTTGAGGGCCTGGGCACGCTCGACGAGGGCAGCCACGAGCGTGTCGCCGACATCGCCCACCGCGATCACCGTGGCGACCGCCATACACCGCTCGCCGCTACACCCGAACGCCGAGGTTCGGATCGCGTCCACGGTCGGTTCGAGTACGGCGTCCGGCATCACGACGAGGTGGTTCTTGGCGCCGCCGGCCGCCTGCACGCGCTTGCCGTGCCCGGTCCCCGTCTTGTATACGCTCTCGGCCACGGCCGTTGATCCGACGAACGAGACCGCCCGGACATCCGGATGCGTGAGTAGCGCCTCGGCCGCGTCACGCGCGCCGTGAACCAGGTTCAACACGCCGGCTGGCAGGCCCGCCTCGGCCATGAGCTCGACCAGGCGCGTCGCGGTGAGCGGCACCTGGTGAGACGGCTTGAGAATGAACGTGTTGCCGCAGGTGATCGCCAGCGGCGTCGACCACAACGGGATCATCGCCGGGAAGTTGAACGGACTGATTGCGGCACAGACGCCCAGCGGAAACCGGTGCGTTTCGTAGTCCACGCCGCCGCCCACGTTGGCCAGCGTCTCGCCCTTGTATACCATCGGAAGGCTGCACGAAAGCTCGACGACTTCGATACCGCGCCGCAGTTCGCCCACGGCCTCCCCGTGCGTCTTGCCGTGCTCGTGCACGAGGATCGACGCGATCTCGTCGGCGTGGGCCTCGAGCAACTGCTTGTAGCGGAACATGACCTGCGTGCGCGCCACGATCGGCTTATCCGCCCAGGCAGGAAACGCTGCCTTTGCCGCCGCGACGGCGCGATTCACGTCGGCCACACCGCTCAACGGTGTCTGCGCGATGACCTCGCCCGTGCACGAGTTCGTGACCGGAAACGTCTCCGAAGCCAACGCCGAAACCCACTCGCCACCAATGAATTCCTTACAACTATCCACGTCGATTTCCTTCTCTGTGCTTGCTTTGTTGGCTTGCCGCTGCCCAACCTTCCTCGAATCGTGTGAGTATGTCACACGCATCGACGCCTTTCCAACCGTCTATCCCCGGAAGTACAAGTACGCGGCCAGGATGCCGAGGATGACCGCGGCCGAGGCGGCCACGTCGCGCCAGTTCCAGCTCCGACGCGATTCACGGCGGTCCTCGTCGCTGACGGTGGCGTAGGTCAGGCCACGCACCTTCTCGAGATCCGGCGCCTCGGTCAGATAGCTGACGACGATCATTGCGACGGCGGATACCAGGAAGATGAACAGGCTGTAGTACTGGAAGTAAACGTTGTTCACGAACCAGAGCAACGAGCCTTCCGTATAGCCGCTTTCGTAGCCGGCGATACCGAGTGACACCGGCGTGTCGACGACGAGGCGAAACACGCCGAGGATGAATCCGACGATCAGGGCGGCCAGGCAGCCCTTGTGATTCAGTCGTTTATTGAACACGCCGAAGAAGAACACGACGAAAATCGGCGGCGCGAGATAGCCTTGCACGCCCTGGAGGTATTGGTACAGGCCTTTGGCGCCCTGGATCACCGGAATCCACGCCAGGCCGATCAGCACCATCACCGTCGTGGCGACGCGGCCCATCCACACGAGTTGGTGCTGCGAGGCCTTCGGCCGAAACTTCTGGTAGAGGTCCATCGTGAACAGCGTCGAACTCGCATTGAACACGCCCGCCAGTGAGCTCATCAACGCCGAGAGCAAACCGGCCACGACGATGCCGCGAATGCCCGCCGGCAATGCGTACTGCACCATCAGCGGAAAGGCCGCTTGCGATTTCTCGCGGTCGATCTGGCCAGCCGTGTACAGCGCGTCGCGCAGGGCTTCGACCTTGCCACTCTGAGCAAGGGCGAAACAGATCATGCCTGGAATGATGAAGATGAACACCGGCAAGAGCTTTAGGAAACCCGCGAAGATGGCGCCACGCCGGGCCTGCTGCTCGTTGGGCGCGCCGAGGGCGCGTTGCACGATGTATTGATCCGTGCACCAATACCACAGCCCGATGATCGGCGCGCAGAACAACATGCCGAGCCACGGATAGTGGCCGTTGAAGTACCAGGCGATCCGGCCCGATTCCTTTACGGGCGCCCACGTGCCTTCCATGCCTTTCGGCACGAGCGGCTTCCACAGATTGAACATGTCCGAGCCGCAGAGGTCGCGCAATGCGCTCCAGCCGCCGAGTTTCGCGAGGCCGAACACGGTGACCAGTAGCGAGCCGAAGATCAGGATGATGGTTTGGAGCGCCTCGGTGTAGGCCACGGCGCGTAGCCCGCCAAGTACCGTGTAGAGGCCCGTCAAGACGATCACGGCCACGGAACCGATCCAGAAACTGTTCAGGTCGACAACGCCGAGGTCGAGGTGCGCCTCCGGAAGGAGCGTGGCGAATACAACGCCGCCCGCGAAAATACCCACCGCGATCTTGGTCAGCACATAGGCCACGAGGGAGATGATGGACAACACCCAGCGGGCCGTAGCGTTGTACCGTTTCTCGAGAAACTCGGGCATCGTATACACCATCGACCGCGCGTAGAACGGCACGAGTACCCAGGCCAGCACCAGGACGCACCACGCGTGGAGCTCGTAGTGGGCCATGGCCACGCCGTCCGTGCAGCCCGAGCCCGCCAGGCCAACCAAGTGTTCGGAACCGATATTCGAGGCGAAGATCGACGCGCCCACGATGAACCAGCCGAGATTGCGCCCCGCCAGGAAGTAATCGTCGGCCGTATCCTTGCTCTGTCGGATTACCCACCAGGCCAATCCGAGCAGTATCACGAAGTAGCCGCCGACCACGAGCCAATCGAGCAACACCATGGCCTATCACCTCATCGCTTGATGCCTACATGCGAGAATCCGGCCCCGGCGCCGTGGGCGTACCGGGCGCTGCACATCCTAGCATAGGCTGTAGGCGGGAGGCTGTAGGGTTTCGCGATCCGACGGATCCGTCAGATCGGTCCGATCCATCGATCATCGCCTCGTGCCGCTCCGTGAAGGCGAAATGCCTCCGCGTGCTATAATGAACTGCAAGAAAGAGGTGATGGGTATGCGTAGATGCATGGCGATTCTCTTCATGGCCGCGCTCGCCGGTTGCGGCGTCGAAGTACTTACAACGACGGCGATCCAGGGCGAGTTGCAGGCGCAGCAACTCAACTCGATCCGAGGCCAGGTGACATCCGCGTCGGAGTCCGTCGGCCAGACGAACCTACAGCGGGCTATCGACACCTTCTTCGCCGAGAAAGGATACTATCCGCTGACGCTGGACGTGCTGGCGCCGGACTACATTCCGAGCATTCCGGTGAAGGCCGACGGTTCGCCGTACGGCTACGATGCCACGACGGGCAAGATCTTCGACGGGCCGGTGCCCGAAGCCGCGCCGGCGCCCACGCCCTTTGATGAATTGTCGGATATACAGCGGATCGCGCGGATCCGGCAGGCGATCGACCGTTATGGCCCGGCCACGGGCTACTATCCGCCGACCTTGGATGCCCTCGTGCCGGATTACCTTCCGGCTGTGCCGAAAACGACCACCGGGGCGGACTTCTTCTACAACTCGCAGGACGGAACAATCGCCGTGCCGGGCCAGCAATCTGTACCGCCGCCGGCCTCGACACCGGCCGCTCCGGGGGCGGCGCCTGTCGGCGGCGCCGGCCCCATGGGCGAAGTGATGACCGGCATTGGCATTCAGCAGCAACTCAACAGCATGGGCTCGTCCGGCGTGAGTGCGGCGGGCAGCTATAGCCGCGAGAAGATCGGAACGGACACGGGCGAGTATAGTCAGAAGCAAGAGAAGACCATGGACGATCTAGGCCTGTAGGGCGGTCTCAAGGCAAAGCCTCCATTTCCAGCCGGATCCGGGCATGATCGCCGGGGGGCAATCCGGGCAGGCCGAGCAGCACCTGATACTCGAATCGCGCGGCATCCGTCTGTCCTTGCTGGGCCAAAGCCCGGGCCAGCGTGAGGTGGACGCCGGTATCATTCGGCACGCGCGCGACCGCGTCGCGCAGCAGGGGAATGGCCTCACCAAGACGATCCAGGCGCAAGAGCGCGTCAATGCGGAGTTCGAGGCACACCGTTTGCTCGCGTCCGAGCAAGTGGGGCTGCACTTGAGCGAGGAGCGCCTGGGCGCCCTCGAATTCCTCGAGCGCCATGAGAACACGGCCCAGGTTCAGAAGCACCGCGCTACGCTCATACGGCGCGAGCAGTGGCCCGGAAGCCTCGGTGAGGCACAAGTCGAGCACCCAACTCCAGATCGTCCGCCGCCCAACCATGTGGGAGGGCGCTAGCCCGTCGACGTCTTCGAGAATCAGGCGTGTGGCGTCCAGCAGGGCGGCGGCACTACCGGTGGCCGCCTTCGCCGCCGCGTTCAGCACTTTCGGAACCGGCACATCGGCTGCCGTCAAGGCTTTGTGTGCATCGATGAGGGTGGCGTTGAACAGGTCGTCGAGCTTCGCGGCACGCGCGAACGCGTAAAACGCGGCCCAAGTCTCTTGGCGGTTCGGGTCGGCCAGCGCCGCGCCTCGATACGCCTCGGCCACGAGGATCGGATCGCTCGAGATCTCGCGAAGGAATTGGGCCTTGTCCAGATGCGCGTCGGCGATGGCGCCTGGGGTCCCGGCCGGATCGGCTTCAACGGCATGGATGCGCCAGTTCATCATGTCCAGCAATGCGGCATGACGTCCGGTGGTCCGAGTGAATTGGCGGAAGAGCGTCCACGTCTCGCGCTCGTCCGGTGCCGCATGAAGGGCGCGGACATAGGCCTGTTCGACGCCCTCGAGATCGCCCAAGGCCGTCCGGACATGGGCCAGAATCTGCAACAGCTTCTGGCTCTGTTCGGCGTGTGCGTCCACGGCTTTGAGCAAGTTGTCTTCGGCCTCGTGCCAGGCGGCGCTCGTGGCTTCGGCGTCAGCGCCGGCATCCTGTAGTCGCTGTGCGCGAAGCACGCTGACACGCGCCAGCAAGTCGTAGACTTCCGGCGAGCCGGGAAGGAGATGGGCCGCGAGCCGCGCGTGCTCCGTGGCCTTGCTCAACAGCTCGTCAATGGCGTCGGCCGTCTGCGACGCGAGATTGAACTCGGCGCGGGCCAGGCCAACGACGCTGTCGACGGCGTTTGGATTCATCGCGAGGGCCTTTTCGAAATGCGGCATCGCCTCGGCGGGCTGGCGTGCGAGTAGTATCGCGAGGCCGAGCGCGTGGTGCACGCGCCAGTCATGGGGGGTCAGGGCGGTGGCTTTGACGAACGCCGCGGTGGCGTCCTGCAGTCGGCCTGCCTTCACGGCGGCTTGGCCGTCGCGCAAACGCACCTCCGCGAGGAAGGCGCGCGTGCTCAGCAGGGGCAGCACAAGCGTCAAGACCACGACCACCACGCGCCACGCGCCGCCCGGCGTCGCCTTCTTGGCGGAAACGCTTGGTGCGGCCGCTTCCTCGACCCGCGTGGTCACGCCGCTGAGCCCTCCGAGCATCAAGAAGAAGGTTACGGCCGGCACCGGCATGTGCAGGTTCGCCGAGAGAAGGCCTTCTGTTCCGAGGGCCGCGGCCAACACGGCGCAGGTGGCGCCGAACCGCCGCAGATCGCGGTCGCCCTCGGTGAAGGCGAACTGCAATCCTGCATACATGGCCAAGATGACCAGCGCCACGTAGAGGGCTGTCGCACCGAGTCCGGCCTCGATGGCCAACTGCAAGGACTCACTCGGCGCCCACTCGCTCAGGTAGCGCGTCTGCCGATAGGCGTCCTGTTCGGCCGAGGTCCAGTGTTGGGGTGCGGCAATGAGATAACCCCCGGCGCCGCGGCCAAGGATCGGTCGTTCGGCGATCATGGAGCATGCGCCGGACATGGCGTGGTAACGCGCGACGAGACCGCGATCCATGAGGTACGGTGTGCCAGTGCGCCAGAAGGCCACACCGGATGCCGCGGCCACAGCGGCCACGGCGGCAACCGCCGCAAGAAGAAAGGCTAGCGCCGAGGCCTTGACCGCCGTGAGCCGCGTGCGCCGCAGTCCCACGATGATCATCCAAACGATCACGGCCGCCCCCGCGACCGCGAGGAAGGTGCGCGCGCTCAAGACTACGCCGTATGCGGCCAAGACCGGAACCGTCCACCAGAGCCCCTTGCGCCGCGCCGTGGCACCGGCGACGATGACAAAGCCCAGTAGCACGAGGTGCGCCATGACCTCTGGCGAGTTGAACAACCGGTCGGCCGGCAAGGCAAGCCCGAAGAGGCGGCTCCCGAGATAGAGTGCCAGCGCCACGACCGCAATGACCGCCGATGTGCCGCCAACCACAACGAGCGGCGTCCACGTATCGCCCGGCGTGCGGAATACGGAGGCGACAACAAAGAACAGGGCGAACAAGGAGGCCCAGTATGTGAAACCGGACAGCGCATATCCCTTGTTCGCGGCGGTGAACACGGCCGCGAGATTCACCGCGATAAAGGCGGTAAACGTCCAGAAGAACCGCGTCGGCACGCCCAGCGGCCTGTCGAACCACCACGTCCTCGCGAGCAGGATCGCCAACGACACGACGGCAACCCAGGACGTGAGCATGACGCCGGCGCGCTGTGCCAGCTCGAGCGTCGACGGTCCAGCGGCCGCGATCAGCATGGCCAAGGTGCCTACGGTCAACACGCCCAGGAAGATGGGAAATATCACCAGTAGGGCCTTCGCCGACGATGTCTCGCCCTGTCTTGTGGAACCACCCACGGAATCGCCCTCATCCCGGATACGATGGGAGACACTAGCACCGCCGTATTCAGGCAATCAAGGTGTCTCCGGGGCCGGCGATCCTGTAGAATACGCTTTGCTGTGTTGGCGCGCGGTCCTGGGGGTCGCGCACGAGGCTTGGGCGCGTGTGTCTTCCGACCAGAGACGGAAGGACACGTTGCCTGCGGTTAGTCAATCAGAGCGGCCACGCTGCTACACGAGGAGGAGACGACATGGGAACCAAGGGACGCTCAATTGTCGGGATGGATGTCGACAAGCTGATCGCCGTTTTGAACAAGGCGTACGCGGATGAATGGCTTGCCCATTACCAGTATTGGCTTGGCGCCAAGCTCGCCAAAGGCCCCATGAAGGATGGCGTCATTGCCGAACTCATGCAGCATGCGGCCGACGAACTGCGGCATGCCGATCTCGTATCGAACCGGATCATCCAGCTTGGCGGCGTGCCGGTGCTGACGCCGAAAGACTGGTACGAACACACCAACTGCGGCTACGACGCCCCCGAGGATCCCTATGTCCGCACGCTGCTCGACCAGAATATCAAGGGCGAGCAGTGTGCCATCGGCGTCTATCAGGCGCTGGCAAACCTTACGCGCGAAGCCGACCCGATCACCTATGAGCTCGCGCTCCAGATCCTCAACGACGAAGTCGAGCATGAGGAAGATCTGCAGGCACTTCTCGAAGACCTGGATCTTATGATCGAACGCAAGTAGCAGCGATACGATAGCGCCGGTAGCCTCTCGACTCGATGGGGCCGCCGGTTCGTTCACTCGTCGTGGAGAAGGGTCTCGCCGGCCGCGTTCGCCCAAAGCAACACCGTGCGATGCCCGACTTGCTGGTGGCCTACAAGCGTGTACGCCGGCGCATGCTCGTAACGCGTGAGCAGGCTACGCCACGTGTCCTCGCGCACGAACATGAACGACGGCACGGGCGACTCGAACCGCTGCACGAGATCCAGGAACGTGCCGTCGACGGCCCGCTCGTACGTGGCGATGAGTTCGGGACCGCCGTCGACGGCCTCGATGGCTTGGCGCGCGGCCTGACGAAGCGCCTCGAGCTCGGCCGGCGTGATGCGCTCGAAGGACGCGATCTCGACGGGCGCGACGGCGTCCAGGATGGCGCCTTGGAGTCCCCGCGTCACTTTGTCCCACACCTCGGGGTCGATCGCCGCGCCCGCCGGTTGGTCGAGGTCGATCAAGTACGGCTCGTGGAGGTGCTCCGCGTAGAACACGTATTCCTCGCGCGAGAATCCCACCGAGAACAGGTCGTACGTGACGCCCTGCCGCGCCAACGCGCGTAGCGGCGCGCAAAAGGCCTTCGCCGATTTGTACGGATTGACTGCTGGGAGCACGAACAGCGCACATAGAACGGCCAATGCGGCGAATTGCCAGGCCACTGTGACGTTGAGCGTTGCGCCGTCCGTCTTCCACGTGCGGTACGCCGCGTACAGCGCGAAGGCCACCGCCGCGAGCGTGAACACGAGCAGGCCAAGCGACCACGCGTCGCGGTAAGCGGTGCGAAGGATGGCGAAGGGCGCGACGCCGAGCGCCAGTAGCGCCACCGCCCACGCGACGCCCGTCCGCCTGCGCCAAAGGGCGTGGGGACCGTCCATGAGATCGGTCAGGCTTCGGGCGATGACGATGGCGAAGGCGGGAAACAGCGGCAGCAGATATACGGCGCGTTTGCCGGAGCAGATCGTGAAGAATACGAAGGCCGGCAGGATCCAGCTCAGGAGCAGTCGCATGCCGCGACCCTCCCGCCGATTCCGCCAGACCCAGATCATCGTCCACGGGAGGAACAGCGTCCACGGCAATAGGTCGACGGGCAGCGTCTCGAGGTAGTACCACGGCGGCTGCGCCTTGCTGACGCCCAAGAAGAATCGACCAATCATCTGACGGTACACGATGGCTCCGATGTCGGATTGGGCCGTCTGGCCCGACGCGCCGCTCACGGCCATCCGCGCCGGGATCAGCCACAAGGCAATGAGCACCACGACGGCCAACACGCCCAGTACCCAATGGGCCTGGCGCCGATCCGGACGGCGTCGCCACGTGACGGCGAACAGCATGAGCAGCGGGAAGATGATGCCGGCGGGGCCTTTAGCATACACAGCCCCGGCCATGGCCGCGTAGAACGCCACGAGCCATGCGGCACGGCGTTTCTCGTGCCAGATGTCGAAGCACAGCAGCGCGGCCGTTAGGCAGGCCGTGAGAATCATGTCCGTGCGGACGCTGCGGGCCTCCCACCAAAACCGCGTCGTGGTTGCCAGCACGATGCCGGCCCAGAACGCGGTGCGTGCACCGTAGAGGCGCGCAGCCAGGAGATACATCAGGAACACCGTCAGGACCGCGGCCACCGCCGACGGCGCGCGCGCCGAAAACTCGGTAACGTCGCCGAGGGGCGCCGAGGCGGCGGCGATGGCCCAGAACAAGAGCGGCGGTTTCTCTTTGTACGGCTGGCCGTTGCAGTGCGGCGCGAGGTAGTCGCCGGATTGCATCATCTCGCGGGCGACCTCGCCGAACCGTGGCTCATCGGCCGGCCAGAGGTCATAGCCACCTAGGTTCACGAAGAAGAGGACAGCGGCCAGTGCCACAACCAGGATCCAGGCCCTGCCGGGTGCAGGTTGTGCGGATTCCGGTGTGGCAGGTGAACTCATGACGCCGCCGGCTCCTCGCCGGGCCGGGCGTGGATGAACCAGACGTTGCGCAGGTAGATCAAAATCGTCGCACCCATGCCGACGGCAAACACCCATTCGGCGCGTTGCAGGAAACACGACATCTGCATCAAGGCGGCCACGATGCTCAGGTACCAAAACACCGGCGGCACCACGCTCTTACGCTTGGCCTCGGTGGCAATCCACTGGATGAGGAACCGGCAGGCGAACAATGCCTGGCCCACCGTGCCCACGGCCAGCCAAAACCACGTCCGCCCGGCCTCCTCGGGCGCCGCCTTTGCAATCGAGTACTCGCGAAGCCAGGTATAGATGACCAGGCCCACGGCCGTGGTGGCAATGACGACCATCAGCGTATGGATGACGACGTTGCGCGTGGGCGACAGCAGGCCGCGCTCGCGCCAGATGTGGACAAGGTTCCTCGAGTAGATGACGATGTTCAGGCTTTGGCCCAAGGCGCCTAGCGGCGATTGGAGGTACACCGCGTACGCGAGGAGCATCACCGAGCCGACGCTACTCATATACCAGAAGGCGACAGGAATCACGCTCCGTTTCTGGATCTCGGAGGCGATCCACTGGACGTAGAAGCGCCCGTAGAAGATAATACCGCCGGCGATGCCTAGCGCGTTCCACAGCGCGGCCGTCACGCTACTCTTCCCCCTCGACCTGGATCGCCACGTAGCGCCGCTTCAGCCAGCGCACGCCGAACAAGTCGTAGATGCCGCGCCACAACCGGTTGTTGATGCCGTATTTCGAGATGCCGTGTTGTCGCGGATGGTGCGTGACGGGACATTCGGCGATGGTCTTGCCGGCGGCGCGCATCAGGACGGCGAAATAGCGGTGCATGCCGTTGAACGAAATGACGTGTTCGATACAACTGCGCCGGAACCCCTTCGAGCCGCAGCCCGCGTCGCGGATGCCGTCCTTGAGCACGGCCTCGCGCGCGCCGTTGCCGATCTTACTCGACACCTTCCGAATCCACGTGTCATGGCGATTCGCGCGGTAGCCGCAGACGCAGTCGTGATCCTGGAGCAACTCGAGCATCCTCGGAAAATCGCAGGGATCGTTCTGGAGATCGCCGTCCAGCGTTAGAATGAATTCTCCCTTGCTGCGGCGCATGGCCGCAACGACGGCGGCGGACTGGCCGCTGCGTCGGGCGAGATGGATCGGCCGGACCTGCGGAATCTCGGCGTGCATGCGCTCGATGGCCGCGCGCGTCCCGTCGTCGCTGCAATCGTTGGCGAACAGGCACTCGTACGCGTACTCCGGCAATCCGGCAAACACGGCGTCGACCCGCCGCGCGAGCGGCTCGACGTTCTTCTCCTCGTTGTATACCGGAATGACCACGGATACCAACGGTTGCATGGCAACATCCCTCAATTGGACCCTCCCATTATACACATCGCCGAGCACACGGCTCACGCCTGCCACCGCAGCACAGCCGAGCGCCGCGTGGACCCGCGCTCACCATTGCGGACGTGACGCCGGGTCTGCTCGACCAGGCGCTCGCGGCCCCAGCCCTTGTGAACACGCCCGGGGCCAACGGTCTGCGGCCTCGCTGCACCGGTTGAAGGCGGCGGAGAAGCGAAAGCTGCTGAAGGAACCCAGGGGACACAACACCCCGGCGGACCGGCGCGACCGTGTCATCTTCGAAGTGCTGCTCGGCACGGGCATTCGGCTGGGCGAACTGGTTGGCCTCGATTTGGACGACGTGGGCCTCGACGCGAAACACCTGCGCGTCCGCGCCAAGGGAAACATCTGCCAAGCAAAGTTTCTCAAGACCAGCCTCCGTTCATTGCGGCGCGTCTGGCTCAACGAGCGGCGCCGTCTGACGTCCGCCGAGGAGCGCGCCTTGTTCCTGTCCAACCGAGGCACGCGCATCACGCCCCGGCAGGTGGCCCGCCGAAGAACACAAACCATGAAGTGACAGCGGGAAGGAATGCTCAGGCAGGACTTCCTGGAACACGTCTTATCTGACCTCTCACGCATCGTCGTCCTCCGGATCGCCCCTGTTTACGGGGTCTTCCGGATCGGGCGGCCCGGAGTTATCCGACATCTTTTTCGCGTTTTTCCGCGGGCGGTCCGTCTTCGCCGCCTTGGCGTTAGGCTTGGCGCCGGTCTTCTCCAAGAGTTCCGTGGCCCAATCCGCCGGCGTCGTCTGCAGTCCCCGGAGTTGGTCACCCTCGCGGGCGATCTTCGTGGCCTTGAGATCCTTCATGTGCGCGCGGATCATCGGGTCCAGCTTCTGGGCCGCGTCCACGTTCCCTTCCACCTGGGCGCGCATCCGTTTCACCGAGTAGATGGCCACGAGTTCGAGCTGCAGGAAGTCGCTCGACTTGTTGAACTCGAAGTCCTGGTAGAGCCGCTCGATCAGCTCATCGAAGGACGCGCGCTCCTCGGCGTTGAGGCACTTGTTCGCGAAGATGCCGTGCTTCATTGGATTGAGGTTGCCGTCGGGCGGCCCCATACGTTTCTTCGGGGGCGCCGTCTTGCCCTCGTTCCTGTGCCATCGGTCCATCTCTTCCATGTCGCGTCGATTCATTGCCATTGTTGGCGTAACTCGTTCCGCAGCCTAGGCCTACGGGGCGGGAGACAGAAACAGCGCGACCCCGGATTGCCGTATGAGACGTAGTCTGATATGATACTTCTTGCAAATGAAATACGCGTACCCGAAGAATTCGGAGAACACGGCGCGCCTCAGAGGAATGAATTCCGTCGTGTGTCAGGGCGGAGCGCAAACGGATGCCAAGCGCTTTCGTGATGATTAGTTCGGGCTTCTGCCTGAAGAATACGGAAATCGCGCACAACAGCTAGGAGTGACGTCCCATGCACAATAACCGATCGAAGCCGATTCTCGCGGTGACATTGGTCCTTGGTGTCGTTGTTGGCCTCGCGGGTTGTCCACTGCCTTTGCCCTGCCGCCCGCGCGCGGATTTCAGCGCGAATGTGACCGAGGGCAACCTTCCGCTCGCGGTCCAGTTCACGGATTTGTCGGCGCCGGGCGCCTCACCGGTCATAGCGTGGACCTGGAGCTTCGGGGACGGATCTTGCAGCACGGCGCAAAACCCCAGGCACATCTACACCGCCGTAGGAAAGTATAACGTCTCCCTCACGGCAACTACGGTCACCGGCAGTTCCAGCAGGATGAAGTGCAGATACATTTCCGTGAGAAGGCGCAGCGACGAAGAGCCGCTCGAGGAATACCCGATCTCCGACGATGTTGCCACGACGTGGGACAGAACGATCACGCCTATCCTGCCGACGGGCTCCGGAATCCTGCCTTGGAATGTCTCGGAATATGAGGCGAATGGCTATGGACAATGGACGTACGGAGACGGCGTCGATTCCGGCAGAATGGCGTTGGTGGATGGCTATGTGGCAGGCAGCGCGTCCGTTACCAATGTCGCGCGGCTGATGCATTTCTTTGCTATGACTGATATTCATATTACCGACAAGGAGAGCCCGGCGCAGTTGATCTATATGGCCATGTTCAATTCAGGCATCGGCAATAATGCGATCTCTGTCTATTCGGGGATTATGCCGTACACGACGCATGTTCTCGATGCAGCTATCCAGACCATGAACGCGATTCACGAACAGACTCCGCTCGATTTCGGCATCTCTCTCGGCGACGCCATCAATAGTGCCGGATATAACGAGCTCAGATGGTACATTGATGTCATTGACGGCGAGAATATCAATCCGGATTCGGGCGCCAAGGATGACCCCAATCCCGGCCCGTACAATGATTACCAGGATGTCTACAAGGCGACGGGGCTTGACAAGGCGATTCCCTGGTATCAGGTCATTGGAAACCACGATCAGTATTGGATGGGTTCAAAACCCGTGAACGACTATCTCTTGGACGCCTATACCGGTGAAGACGTTCTCCTGCTGGGCAATGTTCTGCTTCCCGGCGGCATGGACGGTCGAGACTTCTACATGGGCACACTCGATGGCAGAACTATTTTTGCGGATATCTATGGCGCTGGCCGTTTCGAGGACTTCACGGAGCCCCCGCGCGTCGTCGCCGATTCGAATCGCATCCCCGTCTCAAGCCAGGAATGGATGAGCGAATTCTTTGACACATCTTCGCTGCCGGTGGGACATGGCTTCACACAGGACAATGTTGACCGGGACTTCGCGTGCTACAGCTTCGAACCAAAGTCGAACATGCCGATCAAGGTTATCTCCTTGGACGATACCGTAAAGAAGGATACGCCGGGCCTCGATCCCAATGCTGACACCTACGGGTATGGAACGCTTGACAGGGAACGCTATGACTGGCTTGTGAGTGAACTGGAAGAAGGCACGGCCAACAACAAGCTCATGATCATCGCGGCGCACATACCGATAGGCGTAGTGCCGGAGGGTCATCCCGTCGGATGGTTGCCTGAGAGTTACGTATCGGAATCGGCGCTGATTGCCAAGCTGCATGAATACCCGAACTTGATTCTGTGGATCGCGGGCCATCGTCATCTCAATACGATCACGCCCTTTGAATCGCCTGATGCCGCGTCCCCTGAATCCGGCTTCTGGGAAGTTGAAACGGTGTCTTTGCGAGAGTTCCCACAACAAGTTCGCACGTTCGAGATTGTGCGCAACAGCGACAATACCATCTCGATCTTCGTGACCAATGTCGATCCGGCAGTCGCGGAAGGGTCGTTGGCTGAGAAATCGCGCTCGTTTGGAATCGCCGCGGCGCAGTTGTTCGACTTCGTGCCCGATGTTTCCCGCAACGCAGAGCTTGTGAAGCATCTCAGCCCGCAAATGCAGGCGGTCATTCAGAACTATGGAACGCCCATAGCCAAGTAAGCCTGACATTGGAAGCATAGGTGGCACGACCTGTTCCGGCGTGACAAGATCGCGTGCGAAAGGACAGAGAATTCTCCGCGCGTTCCCTCGGCAAGAATCTGGTTCACGCGCCGTATCGTGATACCCGCCAGCCGGGCAATCTCCTTCGTGGGCACGCCTTCCCCGTGCAGGGTGAGGATGAGTTGCCGCCGTTCTCGCAAGAAGGTTTTGGGCGGGGTAATCCAGAGTTAAGGAGTTAAGGGGACAGGAGTTAAGAGGACAGACTACCTATCTTTTGCTCTCTTCCGATACTTCGTGCGGGGTCTTGCAGGAATCCCGCAGAAATTCTGCAGAAACTCCGAACTCCGGAGAAATTCCGGGACACCATACTCAACTCTCCTCTCGCGGTGTTTTGGGTCCAGGTTTGCGCTTGCGGAGGAAACGCCCCTGCCACAGATGCCCGGTCCACGCCTCTCGGGCGTTGACGTGGCACGTGTAGCGCCGATGGACCTCGCCCACAGCGCGCCGGAGACCGTCGGCGTTCTGCGGAACAAGCACCAAATGGATGTGGTTCGGCATGAGGCAATAGGCCCACACGCTCACTTCACACCGTCGACACCAGGTAGCCATCAACGCCAGGTACTCCCCGTAGTCGGCATCGAGGAAGAAAGTCTGCATGCGCCGGTTGCCCCGTTGCGTCACATGGTGCGGCAGTCCCGGTACTACGACTCGTGCTATGCGCAACATACCCCCAAGCCTACCACAAAAGGCCCTTCTTTACCAGAATTAAGTAAGGTGTCCCGACAATTCCGCGACAATTCCGTAAGGTGTCCCGACAATTCCGTCCCGACAATTCCGTCCCGACAATTCCGTCCCGACAATTCCCCAAGACCCGTGCAATCCGCGCCATCCGCGGTGGAAAGAGAAAGCCGGTTGACCACTGATGGCACCGATGACACGGATCCGGGACCAAGAAACGCACCAGATCACCACGCACGAAAGCACCAGGCACTTTGGAGACCTTCGGTTCCGCCTTCGCACGTGGAAGAGTGATGTTTGTCTCGGAGGACGAGCGAACACGAGGCTCGGTCGGGAGACCGGCCATGCGGGAGGTAACGCGGCTCGCAGCGGTCCACATCGAAGATCTCGGGAAAACGCTCGATGAGTTCCTTCAACCCGTCGAGGCTCACGGCCGGAACCTTCAGAAACGATGCCAGGTCGCCGGCCTCGCCTGCCTGTGCGTGTCCGCACGCAGACAGGTTCTCGATGCGGTAGAGCGGCGGCAACAGGTCGAAGAGCTTGTTCTCGAAGTACGGCGTTATCACGCGGCCTCCCCGCAGCACGACGCAATTTGCCGGGCAGATAAGAAAGAGCTACAATCCATACGAGTAGAAACGACGACATCGCGAGGTCCTGAGTGTGTATCCCACCTGTGTCTACGCGAGGAAACGGACCGCGATGGAATGAGGAAACAAGTATGCGCACCATCCGTTTCACGGCGTTGATTGAACGAGAGGACGACGGGTTTGTTTCGCTTTGTCCCGAGTTGGACATCGCCAGCCAGGGGAATACCGTCGAAGAAGCGCGCGCCAGGAATAAATGCTGACAGTAACCCTTTATTTGCCGGAGTCTCTCCATTGGCCAGCCTCGCTTTCCTCGCGACCCCTCTCAGTGCCGTGAAGGCCATGTCCTTCACTAACTCCCGGGCGTTTGGCCGAAGCTCTCACGTAGCGTGAGAGAGTTCCGTCGAAACGTACGGAGCTTGTCCGTTCCATCCCGCTTGCAGGTTGGCTGCTGATTCATACCATGAGAGTACGACAGATGTGAGCACTGGCGCAAGGCGTGCCGGCACTGTTTCCGGTCCGGCAGTCCGGGCGGACGCTGCCCCCAGTTTAGTCTCATTCGATCCGATTCGTCACCGCTTCGGCGACCTGGCGAGCGAGCCCCAATGCGCTCCTACTCTCTTCTTCGGAAGGTTCGGGTAAGTCCCCTGGATACCGCGCGTCGACACCGTACGGTGTCAGAATCGCCGCAGGCGCAAGCTCCTGGGCAAGTCCATCGTCGACCGAGGCCACCGGGTCAAGCAGCTCGGCGATATTGTGCGTCTTTGTGAACTCGACCTGGGATTGGGTGAGATAGGCCTTGAGGTACTTCTCAGAAGCCTGTTGGCAATGCAAGCAAACCGGATACACGAGCGGCGGGACTTGTTGCATGAGCGCGTCGGCCGCAAGGAGATCCTGAGTTGCCTTGTCCATCCACTGTCCGACGAGCTTAGTCCGGACTTCGTCCTCAGGCCGCATCGTGGATCACCTTGCCGTACTTGTTGGCGGGGTAGGCAATGCCGCCGATGACGTTCTTGCTGGCCTCAAACCATTCGCGGCCAATCACGATAACATCGAAAGCATAGTCAAGGCCGCGAAGGGCGGCATGGATGCGGACGCTCTCTAGGCGTTGATCGCCCGGCTCGGCCTCAACAATGAGCAGGTCGATGTCGCTGTCCGGAGTCATTTCGCCGGTGGCAGCGGAGCCGAAGAGGATGATCTTCTCCGGCGACGCGACGGAGAGAATGCGCCGAACGATCTCGTCCAGCGTCGCTTGGTTAATGCCTACTGCTTGCGCTGCATCCATGTTGGTCACCATCCAGTTCATATCGAGGTGGCCATGAGACACGCCACTATACCGGACCGCGTAATCCCCTGCCTCCGGCAAAATTGACGAAGCCCCGGCGGTTGTCCACCGGGGCTTCCCGTAAACCCTGAACCGCCTCCAAACAGCGGATTCTTTGACTGGCTCCCCGTGTTGCGATCACAGCGAAATCGAGCCCACGGTTGGCATGTCATGCCCGTGTTTTGTAATTCCTCTGACCGCAACGTGATGTACACGGTTACACGTCCGGAGAAACCTGAAAAAGCCCAGTCGGTAAGTCCTGTGGTACTCGCTCTGACCTTCCAGCGGATGCTGGCAACAGGGAAGGTTAACAGTCAGTCGGAGCTCGCGCGAAAGGTGGGGCTGACGCGGGCACGGGTCACTCAGGTACTCAATTTGCTCAAGTTACCCGATTCTGTTATCCGGAGTCTGTGCACCGTCTCTGATCCCGAAAAGATCGCATTCTTCAGTGAACGGCGCTTACGTTCCATAACGCACCTCGCACGGGCAAACGAACAGATTAGGGCGTTCCGTAATTTGGAAAAGGGAGCAACGGGAATCATAGTCCCGTGATTCCAGCGATCCCGATTGGTAACCCGCCAATGGCCGGTCCTTTTGGAACCCATTCTCCGAAGTGCTCCCATCTCCTTCAACTTGCCGATGTTTCGCATAGCCGTATTTCGGTCTTTCGAAGGCCGTTTCGCCAGATCGTCGTAGTCCTATTGCCTAATCCTCCACTCTCAGCACGACCTTCCCGGTCGTCTTCCGTTCAGCGAGTAGTTGTTGGGCCTCCGCAGCGCGTTCCAGCGGCAGGACACGGTTGACGACGATTTCCAGCGCACCTTCCGCCAGCCACCGGAGCAAATCGCGGTACGCATTGGCCATGGCGGGCTCGTCGGCCAGATAAACCATCAAGTTGAAACCGGAAACGGTTATGCAGTTGCCAAACACGCAGACGCTCCCGGGCTCTCCGGATGCGGCCCCGACGGAAATCATGTGTCCGCGGGTCTTGATGCAGCGTAGGCTCTTGTCGAGGATCTGGCCGCCCACGGAATCGATGATGAGGTCACACCCGCAGCCGCCCGTTATGCGCCGGACTTCTTCTTCAAAGTCATGCGTGCTGTAATTGACGGGGTGGTCGCATTTGAGCTGGCGGAGAAGGTCAACTTTCTGGTCCGTGCCGCACGTGCCGATTACAGTGGCGCCGGAATTGCGCGCGACCTGCACCAGCATGGTCCCCAGCCCGCCTGCGGCGGCCTGAATCAGCACGGTCTGGCCGGAGGTCAGCCGCCCCAGCGTCAACAGGACGTGGTAGGCGGTCAGGTACTGGCACGGGATGCCGGCGGCGTGGATGAAATCGACCGACTCGGGTTTGCGCATCAGGCCGCGCGGGTCAGCGACGACGAAGTCGCTGTATCCCCCGCTGCACAGGCCCATCACCGCATCGCCCGCCTGCCAGTTGTGGACGTTCGCTCCGGCTTTCTCGACGACGCCAGCAATCTCGAATCCTGCCGGAAACGGCGGCTGCGGCCCGTTCGGATATAGTCCCATTCGTTGCATAATGTCGGCATAGTTGATACCGGCCGCCTTGACCCGAACCAGCACCAGATCATCATCAATATCGGGTATTGGCGTGTCTCTGAGTTCAAGCACCTCCGGCCCACCAGTCTTGGCTGCAATAATCGAGCGCATGATTTCTCGTTTCCTGATGGCATCTCTTGTTTTGGCTGGTTCTCGTATTAATGATACTCGCGTGGAGCCGAAATGTGATAGACCAATCCTGCCTTATTCTTGCCTAATTCACCGGACTTTCGTTCGCCGTTGGCTGAAAGCACCGAATTCATGCTAAAATCAACGACACAAAGAATGGAGAGAACTTCAATGTCCAAGCCTGATATTTCGCGAGTGTCCAGAGGAATTGCTGTGGGTGAACAGGGCACAGCAATGGAGGCCATGCGCTTGGGGTTGGCTGCGCGAATTGCACGATGGGCCGAGCGGACGGAAGATGGGGCTACCGCAATCCCTGCGCTCTTTCTCTTTCGACATGAAACGCCTACAGAACCGGTCAGCTATATGCTGGGGCCAAATGTTTGCCTGATTGCACAAGGCATAAAACGAGTGGTGCTGGGAGAAGAAGTTTATGTTTATGATGCACACCAATACCTGATCACTTCGCTGGGTCTTCCTGTAATAGTGGAGATTATTGAGGCAAGCAGGGAGAAGCCGTATCTGGGGCTGAGACTAGAGCTTGACCAGCGGGCGATGGCGCAATTGATGGTGGACATCAATCTTCCCATGCCAAAGGCACAACAGGCGAGCCGAGGAATAGCCGTCAGCGAAGTTTCGTTGCCCTTGCTCCACGCCTTCCATAGGCTAATCGATCTGCTTGATGAGCCTGACAGCATTCCTGTTCTTGCTCCACTCATCCAACGGGAAATCCTTTACCGCCTACTCGTGGGAGAGCAAGGCCTGCGCTTGCGACAGATTGCAACTGCGGGAACCCAGAGCCATCAGATTTCACGTGCAGTTGACTGGCTGAAAGGTAATTTTAGCAAACCACTTCATGTTGACGATCTGGCGGCATATGCCAATATGAGCACCTCAACTTTCCACCATCACTTCCGGGCTTTGACGGCCATGAGCCCTCTACAGTTCCAGAAATGGCTGCGGCTCAATGAAGCGAGACGCTTGATGCTTGTGGAACATTTGGAGGCAGCGACCGCTGCGTTCCATGTGGGCTACGAGAGTCCCTCCCAGTTCAGCCGCGAGTACAGCTGCCTCTTTGGTCAGCCACCGCAGCGTGACATTACGAGTTTGCGAGAGGTAGTCGCCGGATAAAACGAAATAGAAAAGAGTACCTCTTGATCGACGCTACTTGTCCCGACTGAAAAATCTTCCGGCCAGTTATGAGTCGTTTGGACCAACGGTTCTCGCTGCATACCTGAAACGTCGTCTTTCCTTCTGCCGCATCACTTGGTAGAACAAAGGTAGAACAAAGTTAGCGGAGAACTGAACGGCAAGAGAACAAAAAACGCCCCACATGGCCTTGTGGCCTATGTAGGGCGTATATTCGGAACTCCGGTGCCCGCCAAAGCGGCGGTTCGCTGGAGTATTATGTCTGGCTCCCCGAGCAAGACTCGAACTTGCGACCCGCTGGTTAACAGCCAGCTGCTCTACCAACTGAGCTATCGGGGAATAAACGCTGCAGGAACGGCGGTTATCATAGCATGTGACGACGTTCAGATCAAACCGGCCATGGGACCGGTCCCGTGCGGGTAGTGTGATTTTTCCGGAATTCCGGGCGCGGCTCGGGGTGGCGTTGCTGTTGGTGAAGGTCGTCGCGAGTGTGTGGCAGGCGGAGATGACGCCGCTACGGCCTGGAGGCGACCACGATGACGATTGAGCGCGGATTGCGGTTGGCCGCTGGGACGGTGATCCTGGTGAGTCTCGCCTTGGCCCACTGGCACAGCGCGTACTGGTTGTGGCTGACGGCGTTCGCCGGGCTGAATCTGTTCCAGTCCGGCATCACGAATTGGTGTCCGATGGTGTGGATTCTGGGCAAGGCCGGTCTGCCTCGGTGCACGGATGAGTAGCGAAAGGCAGAAGCATACGCACGGGAAGGAGCTTGGAGATGGCAAGTGCAGGCTTCGTGGTCCTGGGTGTGTTTGTGGGGCTGACGCTGTTGGCGGTGTGGGAGATGGTGCCTCGGCCGGTATTGGTTACGAAGTCGAACACGAAGGGTTTCGCCAGTACCGTGGAGGCGATTCAGGCGCCGGTAGACACGCAGGGCTGGTCGAGTCCGGGGCATTCGACATCAGGAAGGCGTTGAGCTCGAAGGATCGGCACGTTTTCGCGCTGATGCCGTGCTCGCTTGCTCTTTGGGAAGGCGATGACGGACAAACGTACGCGACGCAGATGAACACGGGCCTCATGGGCAAGCGGTTTGGCGAGACCGTGGCCAGAGACGAACACGCCATGCTGGACGGCATTTTGAAGGATTGGGACGTGCGCTGTGCAAGACCATGGTATTATGGGCGATAACAGGGTCAAGAGGGACGCGGTCGATGAAGCTCGGTACGTCGGTTGTAGGTTTCTCGATTGACCATCCGCGCGCAGTGGCTGCGCTGACGGTGGCCGTCACGGTGGCGATCGCGTTCCTGGCGGTGGCGCCCACGGTGGCGCCGAAGGCGTTCTCGATGTTGCCGCCGCTCAAGGTGGACACGGATCCCGAGAACATGCTGAGCCGGCAGGAGGCCGTGCGCGTATTTCACAACGATATGCGTAAGTTGTTCACGCTGAACGACATGGTCGTCCTCGGCGTGGTGAACGAGACGCATCCCGACGGCGTGTTCAATCCGCAGTCGCTCAAGAACATCTACGAGCTGACCGAGTACGCCAAGACGCTCCGTGGTGAGGCTATAGGCCAGGCGGATCCGGCGGCCGGGGTGATCGGCGTGGATGTGATCGCGCCGTCGACGGTGGACAACATCGAGCAGGGCGGCCCCGGCGAGGTGAAGTTCGAGTGGCTCATGGCGAAACCGCCCGAGACGGAGGCCGAGGCCCTAGCGGTTCGCGATAAAGCACGGCGGATTCCGTTCCTCGACGGCACGCTGGTGTCGGAGACGGGCCAGGCCCTCGCGCTGTACCTGCCGGTGACGTCGAAAGACTTGAGCAGCAAAGTCTACTCGAGGCTGTTGAAACGCATTGCCACACTCGATGGCGACGACAAGTACTACATCACGGGTCTTCCGGTGGCGAACGACGTGTTCGGCGTCGAGATGTTCAAGCAGATGGCGATCTCGGCGCCGCTGGCGATGCTGGTGATCTTCATCCTGATGCTGCTGTTCTTCCGGAAGCTCATCCTCATCGTGTCGCCGCTGTTGCTGGCCCTGGTGTCCGTCATTTTCACGATGGGCCTGCTCGTCATCACCGGCAACACGATTCACATCATGAGCTCGATGATCCCGATCTTCATCATGCCCATCGCCGTGCTCGACTCGATCCATATCCTGTCCGAGTTCTTCGACCGCTATCAGCAGACGAAGGATCGGCGCAAGACCATCACCAGCGTCATGGACACCTTGTTCACGCCGATGCTCTACACGTCGCTCACGTCGGCGGCGGGATTCGCGTCGCTGGCGCTGACGCCGATTCCGCCGGTGCAGATTTTCGGCCTGTTTGTGGCCATCGGTGTCATGTACGCCTGGCTGCTCACGGTAACGTTCATTCCGGCGTTCGTCATGTTCATTCCGGATCGCAAACTCGACAATTTCGGCGCAAAACATCAGAGCGCCGAGGACGAGGCCAAGGCGGCCCACAGCCTCGAGGCGCGCATTCTCCACGCTGCGGGCGAGGCTACCTATCGCTACGCGAAGCTGATTGTGGCCTTGGCGGTCGTGGCGATCATCGTCGCGGGATATGGCATCAGCCGTATCCAGATCAACGATAATCCGACGCGCTGGTTCGAGCCGTCCCACCAGATTCGCGTAGCCGATCGCGTGCTCAACCAGCATTTCGGCGGCACGTACATGGCCTATCTGACGTTGCGGCCCAAAGGGGAGCCGCTGACGGCGCCGCAGCCATCGATGCCGGCCGCCCGGGCGACCGCTGATGTGGCCTTGCCGGAAGGACTCAGCGCCGAGGCGCCAAGCATCCCGGAGGGCCTCGATCTCGGTAGCGACGCGCCGGATTTACCGGCGGGATTGGACGGCGGCGCGCCGGATTTGCCTGCGGGATTGGGTGATTCGCCGGAGACGGAACCGGTGACCACGCCGGACGTGACCGTCGAGGTCCGTCCGGAGATCTTCAAGGATCCGGAGGCGCTGCGGTACATCGAGGCGCTGCAAGAACACCTGTTGGCCACGGGGGTCGTCGGCAAGTCGAACTCGCTATCCGACATTGTGAAGACGGTGCACCGCGAGCTCATCGATGGCACGGACGCGCAGTTCCGCATTCCGGACAGCGTGCCGGCGGTGGCGCAATCCCTGATGCAGTATCAGAGCAGCCATCGGCCGGGCGATCTGTGGCATTTCGTGACGCCGGACTACCGCCAGTCAAGCCTCTGGGTGCAGCTCAAGAGCGGCGATAACAAGGACATGGAGAAGGTGCTGGCGGCGGTGGACGAATTCACGACCAAGACGCCGCCGCCCTTCGACATCGAGGCGCGCTGGTTCGGCCTGACCTACATCAACGTGATCTGGCAAGACAAGATGGTCAGCGGCATGCTCCAGTCGTTCCTGGGTAGCTTCCTTGTCGTCTTGCTGATGATGATCATCCTGTTCCGCTCGGGCCTGTGGGGCTTCCTGTCCATGATTCCGCTGACGATCACCATCGGCCTGATCTACGGCGTCATCGGACTCGTCGGCAAGGACTACGACATGCCCGTGGCCGTTTTGTCGTCGCTAACGCTTGGCCTGGCCGTCGACTTCGCGATACATCTGCTCGCGCGCGCTCGCGAGATGCACGCCGAGTACGGCTCATGGGAGAAGACGCACGCCGTCGTGTTCGGCGAGCCGGCCCGGGCCATCACGCGCAACGTGATCGTGATCGCGGTGGGCTTCCTACCGCTGCTGGCCGCGCCGTTGGTGCCGTACCAGACGGTGGGCATCTTCCTGGCGTCGATTCTACTCGTGTCCGGCGTGGGAACCGTTGTGTTGCTGCCGGCGCTCATCCGCCTGCTCGAGCCGCTGCTGTTTCCGAAGTCGCGGGTTTGTTGCGTGACCTGCAACTGCGGCACGTGTATCATCACCGGCGTGGCGGCGGTGCTCTTGGTCGTGGTGAATGTCCATCAGTTCTTCCGCGTCGGTATTACGACGCTCACGTGGATAAGCTTGATTGCCGTGCCGGTGTTGGCCGGCGGATGCGGCCTAATGTCGCGTCGGGAACGGTGCCGTCCGCCGCAGCCGAACGTTCGAAAGGAGGAGTCGCCATGAGGACGCGTTGGATATTGGGCGCACTGGCGCTCGCGTTGGCGCTGATACCTTTCTGCGCCGTGGCGCAGGACCTATCCGTCGACGAGATCGTCAAGAAGGCCAATCACATGGCCTATTACCAAGGTAAGGACGGCGTGGCGCGCGTCAAGATGACCATCACGGACGCCCAGGGCCGCACGCGCGACAAGGAATTCACGATCCTGCGCATGAACAGAGACGGCGAGGATGAGGACCAGAATTTCTACGTGTATTTCCACGCGCCGGCCGACGAGCGCGGCACGGTGTTCATGGTCTGGAAGCACACCGACAAGGATGACGACCGCTGGTTATACCTGCCCGGTCTCGACGTAACGAAACGCATTGCCGCCTCGGATGAACGCACAAGTTTCGTCGGCTCGCATTTCTTCTACGAGGACGTGTCCGGCCGAGGCATCGACGAGGACACGCACGAGCTCGTTGAGACAAACGAGACGTATTACGTGCTCAAGAACACGCCCAAGCAGCCGGGCCTCGTCGAGTTCGACGCCTACACGATGTGGATCCACAAGGCGACGTTCATTCCGATCAAGATCGCCTTCGAGAAGGGCGGCCAAGTGTACCGGACCGCCGAAGTCAAGGGCGTTAAGACCATCCAGGACTACAAGACGGTCGTGAAATCGCAGATCACGGACACCAACATCGGCGGCAGTACGACGATCGAGTACAGCACCGTCGAGTACGATAAGGGCCTGCCCGAGGACATCTTCACCGAGCGGTACCTGCGCAATCCGCCCCGCGAGTACATCAAGTAGGCGGCATCGTCCGGAGGACAGACATGACGCCAAGGCGATTGGCTCCGTGGATTGGCTTGCTCGGACTCGTGGTAGCCGTTGCGGCACGGGCCGATGCCCCGCCGCTGCCGCCCGGACTCGAGGAGAACACGTCGCCGTCGCTACCACCGGGACTCGAAAGCGACACCGGGCCCTCGCTGCCGCCCGGACTCGAGGAGGACCCGGAGACCGCTGGGACCGAGGCTGAACCGATACCCTTGCGCCAGCGGCTGCCCTTCCCGATCTACGGCTATGTCGAGGCGCGTGCCGGCGTCCGCACGCAGTCCGACCATGCCCAGCCTACCGACGCCACGCTCGGCGAACTTCGGCTGCAACTCAGCACCGAAAAGGCGTGGGATACGCTCGTCTTCGAATACACCGGCGATGCGTACCTCGACGGCATCGCCGAACGCGGCGAGTTCGACCTGCGTCGGCTGTGCCTCACGTGGCGTCCCGGTAATACAGTCGACTTCCGGCTGGGCCGCCAGGTGCTCACGTGGGGCACCGGCGACATGCTGTTTATCAACGATTTGTTTCCCAAGGATTGGCCGTCCTTCTTCACCGGTCGCGACGTCGACTATCTCAAGGCGCCCTCGGACGCGCTGCGCTTCGGCGGGTTCTCGGATCTCGTCAACGTCGACCTGGTGTACACGCCGCAGTTCGATCCGGACCGGTTCATCACGGGCGAGCGCATCAGTTACTGGGATCCCCTGCGCCGGGATCATTCGGGACTCCATGACCAGGTGAACTACGATCGGCCGCACGACTGGTTCGAGGACGACGAGTGGGCGTTGCGCCTCTACCGCAACATCGGTTCGTACGAAGTGGCCGTCTACGGTTACAGTGGCCTCTGGAAGAGCCCCGGCGGCCAGACGCTCGTTCCGCCGCGGGCCGTGTTCCCCAAGCTGAACGTGTACGGCGCGAGCATCCGAGGTACGGTAGGCAAGGGCATCGGCAACGCCGAGATCGGCTACTACGACTCGTACGAAGACCGCGCCGGCGACCGCGCGTTCGTCAACAACAGTGAGTTTCGGTTGCTGATCGGCTACGAGCAGGAACTGGCCAAGGAATTCACCGGCGCTTTCCAGTACTACGTCGAGCACATGATGGACTACGACGCCTATCGCGACACGCGGTTCTTTCTGATGCCCAAGCGTGATGAGGATCGGCACGTAATTACGACGCGCTTGACCAAGCTCCTCATGAGCCAGAACCTGACCCTGTCGCTCTTCGCGTACTACAGCCCATCCGACGGGGACGCGTATCTGCGGCCGAAAGTCACGTACAAGGCCTCAGACCGGTGGACGCTCGAGGCCGGCGCCAACGTGTTCGCCGGACGCTCCGAAACCAGTTTCTTCGGCCAGTTCGAGGACAACACCAACGTCTACGCCGGCGCTCGCTACGCCTTCTGAGGGATAGAACTCTCGCGATTCGGTTATCCGTCTCACTCGACGACGGCGATCTGCCACCAGTCGCGGAGGGTAATGCGGATCGACCGCCGGCCGTCGTGCGTCTCGACGGAGAACTTGGCCGGGCATTCGCGGCCGTGCTCGTCGAATTGTACGACGCGAGGCTCGCGATCGTGAGGCCAGGGGAAGGTGCCGGAGACGCAGGTGATCAGGCGTTCCTCGGCGAGAATCCATCCCTCGTGCAACTCGATGGGCGTCGCGGGAAACATGTGATTGACCGGCCCGAACTCGCCGCCTAATGGCCCGTCGGGGAAGGTCATTCCGCGGTGCCAGTGCCCCGCGAAGCCGTTCAAAACGGGCGGATTGCGCGTACGGGCGTTTCTGGCATATCATCTTGTGGGTCAGTACTGGATCGCGGCAGTTGAGTTGACGGCGTACGGCCTGCGAATCCAGCAGGCGTTGCCGCCACCGCCAATGCAGACGGTTATAATCGCTGGGCGAACAACCATTGCGCCCAAGAGGTCCCTTGTGTTCCATTACGTACGCGGGATCGTCCTGCCCACACTGCCGGGCCTGCTCAAGGGTTCGTGCCGGAAGGAAATCCACATGTCTCGTCGTTCAGCTTGCTCGATGCGCTGGGTGAGTGGTGCGTTCTTGGTAGTGGCTGTGTTGGTCGCCTGGACGGCGACGGGACTCGAGCCCGGACACCTCGAGTACCAGGAGACCACGCTCGATAACGGGCTACGGGTGGTCACGCTCGAGGATTTTTCGTGCCCTATCGTCACCGTGGACCTCTGGTATCACGTCGGCTCGAAGGACGAGGACCCGGAACGCCAGGGCTTCGCTCACATGTTCGAGCATATGATGTTCCGAGGCACGGACCGCCTCGGGCCCACGGACCATTTCGACTACATCCGCCAAATCGGCGGCAACTGCAATGGCTACACCTCCTTCGATCAGACAGTCTACATCCAGACGGTGCCCGCCAATCAGTTGGAGTTGGTGCTGTGGCTCGAAGCGGAACGCATGAGTTTCCTCAAGATCGATCAGGCCGCGTTTGACACCGAGCGCAAGGTCGTCGAGGAAGAACGGCGTCTCGGGCTCAACGCGCCATACGGCACCTTGCTGGAGGATGCCCTCGCCGAGATTTTCGAGGTGCATCCCTATCGGTGGTCGCCCATCGGCAAGATCCCGCACCTGCGTGCTTCGACCGTTCCCGAGCTGCGCGCGTTTTGGACGAAGTATTACGTACCGAACAACGCGACCCTCATCATCGCCGGGGCCGTGAAACATGCCGACGCCCAAGCCCTGGCGGAGAAGTACTTCGGCTGGATACGCCGGTGCCCGGACGTGCCGCGTGTCGCGATCCGCGAACCCATGCCCACGGAACCGCGCGAGGTCACCATCGAGCAAGACAATGCGCCGGCGCCGTTGGTTGCCGTTGCCTATCGGACGGTACCCTTGGCGCACGCGGACGCCGTTCCCCTCGACTTGTTGTCCACCATTCTCGGCGGCGGGGCGAGCAGCCGGACGTACCGAGTGTTGGTGGCCGATAGGCAACTGGCCGTGGCCATCCAATCCATGGGTTTCGGCTTCGAACAGGACGGGCTGTTCGCTATCGGCGCGGTAATGAGCCCGTTTGGGAGCAAGCCCGACGAGACGCTTGCGGCGCTCCGGGATGAAATCGCCAAGGTGCGTACGGAAGCGGTAGCGCCGCGCGAGCTCGAGAAGGCGAAGAATCAGGCGCTGAGAGGACTCGTTACGGAGAACCTGAACGTGGCCGCGAAAGCGAGCGTCCTGGGTCAGGCGGCGGTACTCGAGGGCGATACGGCCCGCGTCAACAGCCGGATCGAGGATATCCGCAACGTGACGGCCGCCGACCTGCTTCGTGTCGCCCAAACCTATCTGGACCCAGATAGAGCCCTGACCTTCCGCGTCAAAGGGAATCTACGCGGCGCGCTCGCGAAAGACAAGAAGAACGCGGAAGACGAAGCGCCGATCACCGGCCAACCGGAAACGGATCCGCCCGCGCCGGGACGTCCCGGAGAGACCCGTCCGGCGGAGCACCCGTCGGTGCCGCCGATGCAAGGACTGCTGGATTTCGATCCCACGGAGCCCTATCAGTCCAAGATCCTCGAAAACGGCCTCAAGGTTGTCGTGGTCGAGAATCACGAGTTGCCCTTCATCACGGCCCAGCTTGCGTTGCAGGCCGGGGCGTGGACCGAGTCGAAACCGGGCTGCGCTTCGATGGCCCTGAGCATGCTTCGGAAGGGCACAAAGAAACATAGCGAAGGCGAACTGGCCGAAGAGCTCGAACGCTACGCCATCGGCCTCGGCGGCGGCGCGGGCATGGACGGATCGAGCGTCAGCGCCAGTTGCCTTTCCGAACAGATCGAGCGCGCCATGGGATTCATGGCCGAAATCGTGCTCAAACCTACCTTCGACAAAAAGGAATTCGAGAAGTTCCGCAAACAGACCGTGACCGACATGACCGTAGCCAACGCCAGCCCCTCCTATCTCGCCGGCCGCGAAGCCCGGCAGCGGCTCTATGGTGAGCACCCTTACGCGCGTAGCGCTCAAGGCGAAATCGAGGACGTCAAGGCCCTCGATCCCGCGGATCTCAAACAGTGGTGGAAGACTTTCGCCCGGCCCGACATGGCCTCGCTCTATTTCGGGGGTGATATCACCTTGGACCGCGCCGTCCAGCTCGCCCAATCCGCGTTCGGCTCGTGGAAGGCGAAGGGACCGAAACCCGAGGCCAACGTCGCCCCGCTACCCGAACCGGCGCCCACCCACATCTACCTCGTGGACAAAGCCGGCAACCAAGCCCAGATTCGCCTCGCCCAGCGCGGCATCACCCGCGACCATCCCGACTACTTCACGTCCCAGGTGGTCAACGGCTACTTCGGCGGCGCATTCGGCAGCCGGCTCAACGAAAGCCTTCGCGTCCAGAAGGGATTGACGTACGGCGCGCGGGGCGGTTACTCGACCCAGCGCATGGCTGGCGAGTTCAACGTATCCACCTTTACCAAGATCGAGTCCACGGCGGACGCCATCCAGGCCGCGATTGACGAAATCAAACGTCTCCAGATCGAGCCGCCCGCACCCAAAGAACTCGATAACACCAAGGCTTACATCGTCGGTAGCTTCCCCGGGGCCCGTGAGACCCCGCAATCCATCGTCGGAGACCTCGTGTTCATCGAGTCCGAGAATCTGCCCGAAGACTACTTCCGTCGCATGCTCGATGCCGTCAAAGCGACCGATCAAGACAAGTGCATCGGACTCGCCCGGAACACGTTGGATCCCACCGAACTCATCATCGTCGTGGTCGGCCCCGCCAAAGACCTCAAAGAGAAACTCGAGGCCATCGCCCCCGTGACGGTCGTTCCGGCCAAGGAACCGGCGTCCGAAGAAGACAAGCAGAACAACGAGAAGAAGTAGCGGGGTTCGTCGAATGCATTGGGTGAGACTTACGGCGTCAAGCCTTCACAGTTACCGGGACTGTGGCGGCTCGTACTTATCCTGGCCGTCGGTCAGCCATTCCAGGGAGAATCGCACGAAGACATTCTCCTTATGGCCGTCTTTCTCGAATAGCAGCCCGATATCGCCGTTCCTGAGAACGGTCAGCGAGGAATAGGCAGCGCCGCCGGCATAAATAGTCTTTCCTTCCGTCCATGTCAAGCCCTCATCGTAACTCACACGAACGGTCATGTTTCTCCGGGCATCCTTCGTCTTCGCGTTGGAGAAGAGCAGGCGGTTCTTGTCGTACCCGTCCGCCGTGCTCGTGTAGCGGATCAGGCCCGCATTGCATGCGGGATCCACGAGCGCCGGCTCGGGCCTGGTCGTCCACGTCTTGCCTTGGTCCGTGGACGTATGCACGTAACGCATCCCGGCGTGCTTGACCCGGCTGTTGACCATCCACGTCCCGTCGGCCAACTCGACGACTCTGGACTCATCTCCCGGTTTCAGCGGCGAATCCACCAAGAACCATGTTTTCCCGTGGTCACGGCTCCCGAACACGTGCACGCCCTTATCCAGATTCACCAAGGTGTGCAAGAGGACGCCGGAGCGCGTTTGAATGCCGTTGCCTGAGGTAATGAACTTGAAGTCGGCTCGCCACTCCGGTTTGGCGATTTGCGGAGTGATGTCCTCCGCTCTGTCCCAAGATAGACCGTTGTCGCGGCTTCTCGCGACGTGCAGATAGTAGATGCCGTGCTCCCTCTTGTGGTCCATGTAGTTGTAGAAAAGGAAGATCTCGCCGGTATCCCTGTCCACGATCATCGAAGGGTCGGAGGCCGAGATTCCGCAGTCGTAATCGATGACCGTCTCGATGTTGGACCAGGTCATGCCATCATCGGTACTTCGACGGATGACAATGTTGATATCCTCGTTCGTTCCCAAATCATCACAGGACGCCACGCGCTCGTCTATGGCCGCGACGAGATCGCCGTTGGGCGCCGTGACCAGCGCCGGGATGCGGTAGCAGGCGACGCCCTCGCGCATCGCGCTGTTGAACAAGTCCTGATGCGTGACTACGCCGCCGGCGATCCCGGACTCGTCTCCCATGGCACAAGCTCCTACCATCACCAATAATGACAACGCGGCAACTAAACATGGCCCCCGAGATCGCATTCCGCTTCTCCCATCCATATCGCCCATATCGGACGACTCGCACTAACGTCCCATCTTGGACTTCGCTGCAATGATAATGCCAGAGCCGCACAGAGAGAGTGTAGTCGAGCCGTCCCGACAGACCCCATCTTCCAGCGCGTCCGAAGTATAATACGGTGTCTAACGTGGCATGGGCGCTGGAAGAGGATATGTCATGAAGCACAAGGCCGTGTACCTGACCGCGATATTGGTGATCCTGCCGGCTATGTGGGCCTTGGCAGGCGAACCAGCCGTGACCGTGTACAACCAGGGATTCGCCGTGGTGCGCGAAATCATTCACCTGGACCTCCAAAAGGGCGTCAACCAGGTCGCCTGCCAAGACATCACGATTCACCTCGAGCCGGATTCCGTGATGCTCCGCGATCCCAGCGGCAAGCGACGGCTCCAGATCCTCGAACAGAGCTACCGAGGGGATCCCCTCTCACAGGGCCTACTCCTCAACGCGAACGAGGGACAGACCCTCGATTTCCTCGTCCGGGAAGGCGATAGCTGCGTGATCCAGCAGGGCCGCATCATCCGCAGCGGCTACGTGCCCCACTCGATGGCGATGGGCCGCTACGGACAGCAGTACAGCCACACGCAAATGGCCGCCGGCTATGGCGAAATGGGCGAACCCATCGTCGAGATCGACGGCAAGATCCGGTTCGGCTTGCCCGGACAGCCCTTGTTTGCCCCTATAGACGAAAGCACCGGCCTGAAGCCCACTGTGAATTGGACGATCGAGGCCGACGCCGCCGGCCCGTTCGATGCCGAGCTCGGCTATGTCACGGGCGGCATGAGCTGGAACGCCAGCTACAACTTCGTTGCCCCCGCCAAAGGCGACAAACTCGACCTCGTCGCGTGGATCACCGTAGACAACCAGTGCGGAAGAACCTTCGAGAACGCCCGCCTCAAGCTGATGGCCGGCGACGTCAACAAGCTCGTGCCAGAGACGGGCGGGTACGGCGGCGCGTACAGCGGTGTCGTGGTTGGCGGCTCGCTAGGGATGCGCGCGCTTGTAACGGAGAAGGAGTTCGACGAGTTTCACCTGTACACGATCGAGCGGCCGACCAGCTTGCACGACCGCGAGACGAAGCAAGTCGAGTTCATACGCGCCGAGGGCGTGGTTTCGGAATGCTACTATGTCTACGACGGCGTGAAGCTCAACGACGAGGGATACCAGAGCTACTCGACGGCGCAGCTCATGCAACAGGCGGAGTACGGTTCCGAGTCGCGTACCGACGTCTGGGTCATGCGCGACATCCAGAATGAGAAGGCCAATCAACTCGGCATGCCACTTCCCGCGGGCCGCACCCGGTTCTACGAACGCGACGAGGACGAACAGATCGAGTTCACCGGGGAAAACACGATTGACCACACTCCGGCCGGAGAGACCTTGCATCTATACACCGGCAACGCCTTTGACCTGGTCGGCCAACGCGTGCGCACCAACTACAGGTGCGACTACGACCGACAGTGGTGTGACGAGTCCTTTGCGGTAACCCTCCGCAACCACAAGAAGGATCCCGTCGAGATCCGCGTCGTCGAGCGCTTGTACCGAGGCATGAACTGGGAGATGCGCGAGGAATCGGACCCGTACACCAAAATGGACAGCCAGAAGATCGAGTTCCGCATCAAGGTGAAGCCCAACGAAGAGAAGACGGTCTCCTACACCGTCCACTACACCTGGTGAAGTCGCCTGTAGGAAGAATGTCGCGGTCTTGGGGCCGTGGACGAGAAATGGCAGACAGTTGCCCGTTTCCATACAGCCATCCGCGTAGGCGGTGGCTCGGCTGCGCGACACTTCGCCGTATTCATTGCCGGCGAACCACGGCGCCAAGAAGCGGCGGGCGTTCCTGCACTCGCACAGAGATCCTTTCCGACCTCGGGGCGCACGGAACGACACGGAACCGGATAGCGCGTGATTCCGTGGGTTCGGTGCATTCGGTGGTTGCTGGACGGCCCTGCGCGGTCATCGACGCACGATCATCGTGCGCCACGTTGTGAAGGAGCTGAGGGAGGCGCCCCACGTGTCAGGGACGAGGACAAGGAGGAATGGCGTACCCGGAGGGACTCGAACCCCCAACCCCTTGGTCCGTAGCCAAGTGCTCTATCCAATTGAGCCACGGGTACGCGGTGAATCGACGTCTCAAAGTGTACCACGCCGGGCCGATCCGATGCAAACCGTCGATCCTGCGCGGATGGTTTCCGGAAGAGGCAAGACGGCGCGGCACTCATGTCGGGATCCTGGGGATTGCACGCTCTTGCTGGCCGGGAGTTAGGCGATGTGTTCGGCGATGGCCTCGACGCGGTAGCCGGCGGCGTCGACGGCGCGCTCGATGTTCCGCGCGTTTGTTGCGTAGCGCGACAGAACGTTGACATCGAAACGGGCCTGTAGGATCTGCGCGACGTAGATCGCCCGCACGGCCGAGGTCGCTTGCTCTTTGTTCAACCACACGACGCCTTGGTAGCGGTTGAACTGGAGGTAGCGCTGCGCGGTGGGGTCCTCGAGGAGCAGGCGGAGTTCCATCCGGCGTCTTGCCTTGGTCGGCGCCGACACCAGTCCGGCGTGATGGCTCATGATCGACACGAGCATGGCGTCGAGTTCGGCCCGGGGCTCGTCGACGCCCTGTCGGGCTAGGGCTTGCGCAATGATCCTTTGTAGTAGCATCTCCGGCGGAACGCCGTCGGCGTGGCGTTCCCGGATGGCGTGGAGCGTCTTGAGCAAGGGGCTGCACAATGCCCACGTAACGGTACACCGCCACATGGGATCCTGCATCGAGGGTTCTCCGGGGAGCGCTTCGTCGAGATAGGCTTGGAACGCCTTGGGCCCGTCGTCCTGCGCGCGATACCTATGGCAATTCGAGACGCGATCGATGAGCGCACGGGTCTGTTCGACCACCGGCGCGGTCTTGATCCGAGCGCCCGTGGCCTGAATCACCGCGTCCACACACGGCTTGAGGTCATTGGCCCATTCCGGAGAGGGCGTCGCGCTCGTCAGGCGCTCGGGGCGGAGGAACGCGCGGAATTGCTCGACCACGGGAGCGTGCACGATCTCGAGTCGGGCTTCCTCGATACTGATGACGCCCGAGCCGGCCAAGGCCGCATCGAGGCGTGCATACAGCCCGTCGGTATCCGCCACCTCGCGGAAATCCAAGAACGCGTAGTATTGGTAGGCCTTGAGTTCGAGATGGAGGCCCTCACGGGCCAGGACGCCGGCATTGCGAAGGTACTCGAGTCCCGTTCGGTGATCGCGGAATATGCAGTAGTAATCGTCGCGCGCGTTGAGATCGAGGGCTTCGGCCAGGCTCTTGCGCACCAGGTTCTTGTGCTCGGCGTCTCCCACATTGATGGCTGTCGACGTGTGGATGTTGCCGCGCGTCGTGTGGTAGGCGTTGTTGTACAGCACCAAGGCACGCTCGCCGCCGTAGGTGTTCGAGTAAGCGAAGACATTCTCGTCGACCCAGCCTTCGGGAACGACAAAGTCGTAGAGGGCAAAGCGATCGGCCCCACTGAATAGCCGGCGTTTGCGCATGAGCGGGAAGATCTCGCGCTCATGGCGGTAGACCATGTGATCGTCGACGGCTTCATCCCAGTAGGCGCGGCGGTATTCCATGCCGTACTTTTCGCGGAATCCCTCGACCTGGCCGTGGCCGAACATGGGCAGGCCGGGCATCGTAACGAGCATCACGGCGACACCGTAGTACTTGTCGTCTTTGCCGAACTGCTCGACGGCCGTCAATTCGTCGGGGTTGTTCATGAAACTGACAAAGCGCTGGAGCACGGCCGGGCTGAACTCGAGAACATTCTTCACGGTGAGTCGGTAGTTGGCGTTATCCTCGAGCTTGAGCATGTTCATGAATGCGCTGTTGTAGACGCGGTGCATACCGAGGGTGCGGACGAAGTAGCCTTCCATCAGCCAGAAGGCCTCGGCGAGCAGCAGCGTATCAGGGGCTTCGGCGGTAACGCGGTCTACGACTTCACGCCAGAATTCGTTGGGGAATACCTGGTCGAACTGGGGGCGCGTCATGCCGTGCTCGGCCCGCGATGGAATCGCCCCCGCGTCGCCCGGCTGGGGGAACCACAGGCGTTGGTAGTGCCGTTTGGCCAGCGTCATGGCGGCGTCGAACCGGATGATGGGGAACTGGCGCGCGACGTGAAGAATGGTCTGGATAACCGCCTCTCGGACGTCGGCCCGCACGAAGTCGAGTTGCGCCGTATCGTTCCACGGCATCGACGTGCCGTCGTTGCCGTGATAGATGTAGCGGACTTCGCCCGTCCAGGTGTCCACGCGCTGAAACACCACGGCGGCATCGCCCCGGTTCCAGTAACCGTCTTCGATACGGATTTCAATCCGAGGATCGGAGGAGAGGTTGGCGCCGGTGAACCGATAGGCGGGGAACGGCGGCTGTTTGGTCTGGATGAACCAGTCCGGATGCTCGACCACCCACCTCGAATACACGCCGACGTGATTCGGCACCATGTCCGAGGCCAACCGAATGCCGCGCTGCCCCGCCCGATAGGCGAGATCGCGAAGCGCCGCCTCGCCGCCGAGATCGCCCGCCACGACATAGTCGTACAGCGAATAGGCCGAAGCGGCGGCTTCCGGATTCCCCATCATCCGCTTGATGGATTCGGAGGCCGGAGAGCGTTCCCAGAGGCCGATGAGCCACAGGCCGGTGAATCCCCAGCGGGCCAAGCGATCGAGTTCCTCGTCCGGGATTTGGTCAAGCCGTATCATTGAGCGGCGGTAGGTCTTCGAGAGTTGGTGGAGCCAGACGTGCGCGTTCTTGGCCATCAGCACGACGTTGGCCATCCAGTCGCGATCCTCGCTGAACTGGGCCGGCTCAGGATAGTGCGCGTCGCGGCCTTGGGCGAGGTCGAACCGGAGCACCGGTGCCGGTCCGGGGCCGAGTCCGCGGAATCGAGTCTCCTCGCGGATGAGGTCGCCGGCGAAGGTCAACTGCCGGAGGAACTCGCCCGGCAAAACGGACGCCCACTTGACGCGTATGTACTCGAGTTGGCCCTCCAGAGAGTTCGGACACGCCCGCATCGGCGCGCGAAGAGCGGCGAAGAGGGACATGCCCAAACCGGCCACGGGAGGATGATTTTCGAAGTAGGCCTCGATGCCGGCTTCGGCGGCTTCATAGGGAGCGTCGCGCCGGAGGGCGACATCGTCAAACAGCCACACCATATCCGCAACGGCAGGATTCTCGGTGGCCAGCTTGAGCAGGGCCATCTCGCGGGCGGCAAGACAGCGATGGGGCAAACCTGCGGTAGCGTTCCTGAGATAGGCTGCGGGGCCGAGTTTGCCCGTCAACACGCTCGGGGGAGGGTACAACCTCACGAAGGTCTTGAGGGTGGGCGCGACCAGTTGGTCGCCCGCGTAGACGAGGGCCTCGCTCAAGGCGCTGGGGAATTGCGCCACGTACGCCTCGATAATCAGGCGCTGGGCTTCTTCGATCAGGGCGAATGCCAGCAAGGCGCCGCTACGCACCGGCGTGGAAGGCGAATGAGCTCGGTTGAGAACGTCGGCCACGCGCCGAATGCCTGCGGGCGTGGGTTCGTCACCGGCGCCCTGGGGCGTCTGGACCAACAGCGTGCGGCACTCCGGCGCATTTGAGACCTCGCCCGACACGGTGAATCGGAAAGGGAAATACGCCACCGGCGCGCCACTCATCGGTTTCGGCAATTGCTTCATGGTGTCCACTGCGCCATTCACATCGAGTGCGCGTTCACTTGGGCCCGATCGCCTACCGATCTTCCACGCGCTCGCCCATCCACTCTACGAGCCCAGAGTCGATACCATAGTGGGCTCCGACGACCTTCAGCGTGCCGGCGCGGACGCGCTCGCGTATGGGCGCGCTGGCCTCGAGCAGGTCCGCCACAGCCTGTCGAATATTCGCCTGAATCGCCTCTTCGAGCAACGCCGTCCGCTCGAGTCCCGGCGAGTCTCGCCGAAGTCCTTCGACGATGTGCTGCACGCCCTCGAGCAGGCCGGCCATGGGACCCTCAAGTCTCGCGCCGTCAACTACGGCGGTCACGGCACCGCAACGACTATGTCCAAGGATGACGCAGACCGGCGTTTCGAGGTGCGCGGCACCATATTCGATGCTCGCAATTTCGTCATTATGACACACATTGCCGGCGACGCGCACGACGAAGAGGTCGCCCACGCCTTGATCGAACAACAGCTCGGGCGGCACTCTCGAATCGGAACACGTCAGCACCGTGGCGAAGGGATGCTGACCCTTCTCGGTTGTCTCGAGACGGCGGGCCGCGTCTGCCCGCGGATGATCGCACCGATCTTCGCAATACCGGGCATTCCCTTCCCGCAACCGCTGGATGGCCTCGGCCGGTTTCATCGATTGCCCTTCGGTCATGTGTCGGTCTCCTGCCCATGCATTCTATGGGCCCGCCGTGGACGTCGAGGTCGTGTCATTCTTCTCGATGACCACTTCGTCAATAACCCGTCCCATCTGATTGTAGGCCCGGTAGGTCAGTGTGTCCGTCGGTTCCGTTTGGATATCGATGATCTGGTAGGTGGATGTGTCTTCCAGGCCCACGGCCGTGTAATCGCGGTCCTCCTGGGGATAGTACTTCGATCCGGATACGGCGACGACGTAGATCGTGCCCTCGGCGGGCGAATCCACCTTGTGTCTGTTGTTCATCGGCGGCGTTCGCAGGTACGCGTGATCATGCCCTTGGAGCACCATGTCCACATGATACCGGTCGAATAGGTCGCCCCACTGCTCACGGACAAGCTTGTTGTTGCGATGGGGTGCGGACGAGTAGGCGGGATGGTGGTACACGACGAACCGCCACGTATTGCTTGTGTCGGCGAGTTGCTCTTCGAGCCACGACCGCTGTTCGACCGGGCTCAGGTTCGAGTCCAGTACCACAAAGAGGGCATTGCCGTAATCCAGCCGGTAGGCACGTTCGGGCGTCAGGGCCGGCGGCCCATTCTCCGGCAGGGCAAAGAACTGCAAATACATCTCCGGCTTGGCCAGCTTGGCGCAATCGTGATTGCCGATGACCGGCAACAGCGGACGGCTATCGAAGACACCTTCCGTGCGACCAAAGAAGGAGTCCCAATCGTCGCGATCGTTTCCACGATTGGCGAGGTCGCCGGCGATGATGAAGAAGGCGGTCTGCGGCTGCGTTTCGACTACCTGGCGCAACAGCCCGCCCCAGGCGCTCCACCCCACCTGCACATCGCCCAGGTATGCAAACGAGAAGGCACCGGGCTCGCTCGGCGCGGTACGGAACTCGTGCCAATCGCTCCATAGGTTGCCCGCCGGATCGCCCACGCGGTACGTGTAGGTGGTGGCCGGCTCAAGGCCGGTCAAGACGGCCGTGAAACGACGGTTCGACGGGTCATTGCTGACTAGGGGATCGTCTATCGTCGTGCTCTGGGCCGTCGCCGAGAGACGGTGCTCCTCCGACTCGGCGCTCTTGCGGTACTCGACCACGCCCTGCGTGACCGACGGCGCGGCACGCCACTGAACGGTTTGCGTGGTGGTTGGGTCACCGCTCCACGTGAGGCACACCTGATCCGGCTGGGCCGCCGACGGGTAGTCCGTGCTGCGCGGCGCGGTCGTCGCATAGGCCACCTTGATCCAGTGCTTGGCTTCTTTGGCGATCAGGAGGGCACCGATGAGACCAACGAGCACGACGATGGCAATGACGACGGACCGCCGTCTTCTAGACATGATTCTCCTCTCTTTCGCGCATTGGCCAGCCGACACCGCCGCCTGGATACACTAACACCTGCCCCAAATACTACTTGGCCGGCGGCCGATGTGCAAATTCGGACGCGAAGACCGGGCTTCCCGATGGGGCAAAACCATTTGTCAAAATCAATTTGACACGCGACCTCCTTGTAGACTATCATTACTCCGACTTTGCCGGATAGCCAAATTGGTAAGGCACCTGACTCTGGATCAGGAGACTCCAGGTTCGAACCCTGGTCCGGCAACCAGACATAGTCCGGTTCCTATCTTGGGGACCGGTTCATTTTCTCCGTGGCCCGTTCATCTAGGGGTTTAGGATGCAGGATTCTCAGTCCTGTCACGGGGGTTCGAATCCCCCACGGGCTGCCATTTCTCCAAAAGTATACGACGGTTGCCCGCCAGGACGTCGTCCTTCTTCATGAAAGTCCAGTGAAACGTCTCCTGTTGTAGCGGCAGTTTCAGCACAAGAGACCTGGGGAGGGGGCCGTCACGTTCGTCTGCATACTCGCCGGCATTTCCGTCATGCGCAGACCATAGGCAGCTCCCCCGAGCGCCACGCTACAGAACAACACGCCGATGACAATCATCCGCGGCACAGGCAACCTTGATGGAATACTCGCAACCGTTCCTTTCTTTTGTGTGAACCGGATCTCCCGGTAGGTTACCCTACACGGAGACCTGTATTCTTCATGAGCACGACACGCGCTTGACTTCAGACATGCTCTGTGCGATCCCTGAAGTCTACGCGCCCCCGCGGCACATCAGTGAAGCTGAAGCGTGTATCTATACACACTTGCCTGGTAGACATTCTGATACTGGCCATAGGGCGACAGGTATATCTCGAAGGCGTGCGTCTCGCGGTTCTCGAAGACGAAGAAATTGGAGAACTGGACCTGCGGCGTATGACGGGCCGGGTCGTAGTCGTCGATAACGGTGAGGGTCGAACGGCGCAATGCCGGCTTGGTCTCGTCAATCTCGGCAACATACAACGGATAGCGGGGCGAGTTCCCGGCGGTGGGACCGCGGCTGATGTTGCCGAACCAATAGAGCTTGCCAGTTTGCGAGTGACGCAGCATCTTGGCCATAGTCGCAGGTGAGTAGAACGGCTGGCCGTCGTCATAGCGCCAGTCCACCGGGCTGGTCCACGTCTTGCCGGCGTCCTTCGAGAGGCTGTACCAGTGGCGCCCGGGGCCACCCGGAGTGTCGGCATTCGTGCCTCGCATATCCAGCAGCAGTTCCCCATTCTGAAGCTCGGCAAGCCAGGGCTCTTCGAGATAGCCCGTAACCTTCTTGGAAGCCGTCACCGCCTGCGACGTACTCCAGTCGAAATCGCTCCGCGTGTCGTTCCATTGGCCCAGGAAGCACATCGGCCCATCGAAAGGATACGACGTTCCATCCTCTTCCACGTGCTTCGAGTATTTGCTTACGGGCAGTATGACGCCTCCCCGCTTGGGAGCGAGAATGTTGTAGTAGAACCAGCACTGGTTTTTCGCCAGGAACTCCGGCTTCTCTCGGATCTCGTCTAGCGGACAGTCGGGAGACCACTCCGGGGCATCCTCATATTTGAGCTGCTTGCGAGGCCCCCAAGTCTTGCCGTCGTCGGTGGAACACGCATAGAAGACAAAATGGTGGAGCTTTCGGAGGCCGACAACGCGAGGATCGCCACCCTCGAAACCGCGCAGCATATCGGCGCGTACGAGCCGCCGCGATGCCGCATCCTGGCAGTCCGCCGCGATCCCGTTAGGCATCCATTGCCACCACATGCTCTGCCCCTTGGCAATCCCATTCGCGAAGTCGTCTTGCCAGCCGCTCCAGGTCTTGCCGTTGTCGTCCGAATAGCGGATCTCAGGGTCCTGGTAGACATCGTCAAAGACCTGATACGTCAATTGCTCGAATCGTCGCAGACCGCTGACGCCGATATAGTTGCAGGAAAGGACCGAACTGACGTTCGGCTTCGGATACGGGACATAGAGTTCCCTGCGCACGGCGCCCAGCGGGCCTTCCGTCGTGCAGACCGTGCCGTCCTCAGCCTGTACTTCCGGTGCCCTGATTGCCTTGGCCTGGCTAATGCGTTCCTCGGCGCCCGCGTTGTCGCACAAGAGTAGACAGCAGAGCCATGCGGTCGGGAACGCAACGATCGTCTTGATGAATGTCTTCTCCATACAACGAATCAGTCTTGTGCAAATCACGCTTTGAAATCAAGGCAGACCACAGCGATAGTGCGGAGGATCGCTCGGCGACTCTTCTCTCATCCAGATCGTGACAATATTTCCAGTCCAATCATCCGGCCAACCGCCAGCCTCATCGCGGCCGGGTTCATTTGGACCATCGGCCTCAAGCGGGCCTCCGTCAAGCCCGCCATTCCCCTGAGTCGCCCCCGCAAGTCGGCCGGAATGCGCATCCGGTTGAGGAACTGGATGGCGCGTGTCCGAGAGATTCCCAAGTCGGTCGCCAAGGCAACAACCGCCGTGTCCTTGCGAAGGTGATTCGGCGGCAACAGCGCTTCCATCCATGCGGCAATCTGGATGGAATTGAATCGTAAACCCTTGTCCTGAAATGACTTATCGTCTATCGAGAAGCTTCGGTAAAAGTTATTGACTGTGTAACAGATGGGCTGCCATTTCTATCTCAAGCCACACCAAGCACTTACGCAAATTCCCCCGATTCCGCCAATGCCTGATTTCTCCAAAATGGTGCACTTTTGGCGCAGTAGAAAACGCCTTTTCGGTTACTGTAATATCAAATACAAGCAATGGCTCCAAGGCCTTTTTCTCCTTCTAGGAAGACGCATACAAAACATACAAAACACGGCGCGGATTGTGGTTCCTGAATATTCATCCTTATTGCCAGGCAAGGACTTACAGAAGCTGCATCGCGCCTTGAATTCGTCAAGTTCCTTCCCCATCTGTTACCCTTTCCGCTTTGTAGAACGTCTTTCGCGGATGTACCATCGGAGTGGATATGATTGAATTCATCAGATTGTGTGTCTGTTTTTGCGCTGCGATGTTCAGGCCTCGTGCGGCGCTTCAAGTGGAGAATTTGGCGTTGCGACATCAGTTGTGTGTTTACCAGCGTAGCGTCAAGAGGCCCAGGGTGCGGCCAGCAGACCGGATTCTTTGGAGCCTTCTCGCGAAAGCCTGGACCACGTCCTTGTCTTCAGCGAGAATCATCTGAGACGGCTCCTTGGCAAGTATGTCGAGTACTACAACGAATCCCGTACTCACTTGTCGCTCGACATGGACAGTCCGGAATCCCGGCCCGTTCAGACGCCCGAGTAAGGCACCGTCGTTGCCGTGCCCCAGGTCGGAGGCCTTCAACATCGATACGAACGCCGCGCCGCGTGACCCCACATGCACTGTGTCTCCTTCGTCTCTTCTACGCTGTTCTCGCGAGCGCAGAATGCCTGACCGTGTACAAGTCAGCATGGGTGTGCCCCAAGAACGAATCAAGAGTCAATTCTTGAGTTCGGAAGCATCAACTCGGATACTCGCCGAGCATGAGATTCCGTTCGTAAATGGCGCGAACTACGGCCGGATGGATTTTCAGGAAGCACAACCCTGTACAGCGTGGTCCAGAGCGCTAAACGTCATGGTCTCGACCCCTTCACCTACCTGCGCGACATCTTCCTGCGCCTGCCCACCCATCCCCACAAAGACCTCGACGCCCTCCTGCCCGACCACTGGAAACGCGACATCCTCCCGACCCTCGATACCCCGCCCAGGCTATAGTTCTCCCCCAGCCGAACGTCACAAGACCCACACGTCGTTCACCGGACGGTTACTCAACATGCGCTGCCTGCCTCACGGCTCCAACGCGGCGAGTTCGTGGCGGATGTCGGCGTAGAGGGTGTCGCTCCACGGTGGTAGCGGATGCTCGGATTCCGGCTTTTCCTGCGCGCGGAAATCCACGGGTGTCAGAATCAGCGTGATGTTCTCGATGCCGGTATCCGCCGCGAGGACGAAAAGGTCTTCGGCCGCGTCGTCCCCCACGGCCACGCAACCGACCGAGCCGGATCCGCCGTGGATCATGATGTCACCTCCGAGGTGTTCTCGGCCGTCTTCCTGGCCGTGTCGTTTGTCGAACTCGTTCGGATAGCCGACGCGAAGGGCGAGGTGAAACCAGCTATTCGGGTGCAGGGACTCGATTCGGTAGATACCTTCCGGTACCTGGCGGTCGCCCTCTTGTAGTTTGGGCCCGAGATGGCCGCTGGCGCCAAGAATGGGATAGGTCGTGATCCGTCGAAGCGGCCCGTCGCCCTGGCCGGCCCAGACCTCGAACGTCCTGTCCTGCTTGATGCCGACGAACACGACGCGTTCCGGTGGATAGGCCACGCCGGCCGCCCCAAAACCCGGTGCGAGGCGCGCGCGGGCCTTCTGACCGCACTGGTTGAGGCGCTGCTCGACGGTGGTGTCGCGCTTCATTCGACTCGCCGTGGCCCAGAACGCGCCCTCGACCGGGCGCTTCAGACACAACCCACCAACGACAACCACCGCGATGACCGCCACTGCTAGAATCCATTTCACCCCTACCGTCTCCGTTTCCGTTTTCGTCTGTGTCGACACCGGCCCCTGTGGGAAGTGCCCAGGGGGATATAATGGCGCACGGGAGGCGGCCGGTTCCTTCCCACTTCGGCCAATCAGATGGGTGGCCGCACCTCACCGATGTGCCCATAGCGATCGATCAAGGATATGAATAGTGCGATCCACCGAGGATCGGGAGGGGCGTCGGGGGAAAATTCGCCGCGTTCGGAAATTGGGGTTGACGGCGCGAGACAAATACAGTACAATTTGGATAGTGGGTTTCAAAAGTGGTGTGGTGTTGGTGGATGCTTGATGAATGGGCAATGCCCATTGTCGAGCGGGGTTTGATACTGGGTGGTGCTGTGTCTCGGGGGTCGTAAAGACTTTGCGAGAGGGTGGCGCGTACTTGTAGGGTCGGTACTTGTGGGACATTCAGGGTCCAGTACTATGACGGGGAACATTGAGCAGAACGGCTCGAAGCGTACCAAGGCTTTCGAGAATCTTGTCCTTGAACACATGGACATGCTCTATGCCGTGGCCCTACGCCTGACGCGGAACCCCACCGATGCCCAGGATTTGACGCAAAACACGGTCGTCAAGGCCCTCCGTTTCCATGATCGATTCAAGGAAGGCACCTATATCAAGGCGTGGCTCCTGACGATCCTGCGCAATACCTTCATCAATGAATATCGCAGGAAGGCGCGCATCCCCGCCTTCGTCGAGCTCACGGGCGCCGAGGCCGCGGAAGACAAGTCGCCGGACCCCGAGGTGCCTTTCGAGCCAGGTCGAGGGGACGCCGGCGGACTGCTCGAACTGCTCGACGATGAGGTGCGTCACGCGGTCGAGACCCTGCCGGAGGAGTTCCGCACGACCGTCATCATGGCGGATCTGCAAGAGCGCTCCTACAAGGAGATCGCCGAGGCCGTGGGTTGCCCGCTCGGCACCGTCATGTCCCGCCTCCATCGAGGCCGTCGGCTCCTCCGCAAGGAACTCGCGGAGTACGCCCGCGAGCGCCGCCTCATCGGCGCCGGAAACGCCGACGCCGACTAGGGGCGCTCGCGGTTGGTCTTCCGCGCGCTCGGGCTACTTCGTGGCCGTTTCGATCACAAACGCCGGGCTCATGTACCGAATATTCTTGTTCGTGTACGACTGCAATCGGAGCCGGTACGTCGCACTATCCGGAAGCTCCGTGGACACGGTCCAGTTGTACGCGCCGTCGTTGGCCATCCGCCGGACGATCCAGTCCACGAAGGCGCCGCCCTTGTGCAATCCCAGCCGAACGTTGGCGCCCACATCCTCGCTGTTGCTCTCCCACGTGACAGCGTAGGTCTGACCTTTCGCGACATGCTCGCCGAGGTCAGGCCACGTCAACACCAGCGGCGCCTCAACGATCGAGAAGAGCCCATCGCTGAGATCCTTGATCTCGCCGTCGGCATAGGACTGGACACGGATCCGGTATGTGTCGTCCGCATCGAGATCCGTCGGGAGTTTCCAGTAGTACTTGCCGTCGTTGTCCGTCTTCCGGACAATCCACGCCAGGAATTCGGCGCCCTTGTTCAGCCCGAGTCGGACATCCGTTCCCACGGTGGCCGGGTTGCTACCCCAGCGCAGCTCCTGCACGCTGCCCATCTCCCACGACTCCCCGCCATTCGGCGCGATCACACCGAGCGGCGTCACCGAGAAGAAGTCGTTCGAGAGATCATTGATGCCCGGATCCGTGTAGGACTGCACGCGGATTCGATAGGCGCCGCCGGGCGCGAGATCGCCCGGGACAATCCAGCTATGGCTGCCGTCGTTCTCGGTCTTTCTCACGATCCAGTCCACGAAGGTCGTCCCAATGTGGAGACCTACACGGACGTCCGGGCCGACCGCACCTCCATGGCTCAACCAAGTAATGGTGTGCGTGGTACCGCAGGCCCATCCCTCACCACCATTCGGCGCCGTCACGATGATCTCGCCTTCACCTTCACCCTCGCCTTCACCTTCACCCTCGCCTTCGCCCTCACCCTCGCCTTCGCCCTCGCCTTCGCCTTCGCCTTCGCCTTCGCCTTCACCCTCGCCGCCGCCACCGGCTACAAGACAGAAGTCGTCCGCATAGAAGGCGTTATCGTCGTAGTCCTGGGCCGCGGTGGAACACTCGATTCGGATTGTGTGGTTCTGACCGTTCGCATACTCACTCACGTCCAGCTCGACAAGGGTGTAGCCGTCGAAGTAGGCGGCGTTGTTGGCATAGGCCAAGAATTCCTCATTGCCGTCCACGTACACACCGAAAGAGTCGGTGGCCACGCCGTCATGGGCGCCGATCCAGAAGTAGAACGACAGCGTGGCGGAGTCCTCGTCGGGGATGTTGACGACCTGGGAGGCGTACGGAGTATCGGCGGTGTCTGAACTGGGCACATAATAATGGTACGTGCCGCTCCACGGGCCGACGCTGGACGAGCAATGAAGCTTGTCGCAGACCACGTAGCCCCAATCATACATGTCCTGGTCCCAATACTGGCGGTTCATGCCGCCCTCGAACCCGCCATCGGCCAAGAGATTGCCGGGGCACACGTTCTCGCCTTCCCCTTCCCCCTCGCCTTCCCCTTCGCCTTCGCCCGCGTAACAGGTCATCTGACCTCGGATCTGCTCGCCGTTGGCCGTCTCGATGACAAGATAGTAGAGGTCGTCATAGCAGTATTCGATAAAGTCGAAATAGTCGAGCCCCAGCCAAACGCTGGTTTCGATGGGACTCGTCGGATTGCCGAGGCTGAACTCAAGGGTGCCGTTCTGACCGCGTCGACCCTTGTACACGTAGGCGCCCGTGGGATTCTGGACCGTGTGTTCAACGTAGAAGTTGACCGCCATGAAGCCCAGTGAGTACTCCCCGGTTCCCGTAGCACCACTGCCACTCGGCGGCACTACTTGGCTTCCGGACATGGGGAAGATACACATCTCATCACCGCCGCACCGCATGCGCCCGCGGATCTCGCCGGCCGGATAGCCGGCGCTGGTCACCACCGCATAGGTTCGCCGCCCGTTCATGATCTGGTCGTCAATCCAGGTCATGTCATCCTCGGTCATGTCATAGTGAATTGGGCTGGTAGCGTTACCGAGGTCAACACCCACGACGCCGTCACCGTCCACGAGCCGCGCGGCCACGGGCGCAACGACGGTGTGCACGAGATCGATGTAGGTCTGCGTGTCGTAATCCGTGAACAACTCGAGCGCGCCGGACGCCGTCGTGCCCGCGTCCACGGGATTCAACTCGGCCGAACAGAGCACCTCGCCTTCGCCTTCGCCCTCACCTTCGCCTTCGCCCTCACCTTCGCCTTCGCCTTCCCCTTCACCCTCGCCTTCGCCCGGCTGGCAGATGCAATCCACCATGAGGCTCCACTCATTCAGCGTGCCGGCGTCACCGTAGGCGGAATCGGTGATCGTCAAGGCCCACATGCCCTGGACGTTTTCGCCGTCGAAGGCCGATAGCGAGCCCTGCGGTTTGTAGCAACCGGTGAACGGCGCGTTGGCGGATGAATACGAGAGCGTGACCGCGGCCTCGTCATCGAGCACCGTCTGCGTGAAGTTGTCTTCACAGTACCCCACGCCCGAAAAGAGCTGGACGATGGTGCCTTCAGGCGATTCGAGCGATACGGTCAAATCCTTATCGTAGGTATGGCTGATGTCGAGGTAGACGTTGAGATCGCTGACAATCCGCGACGCCGCCACCTCGATAGTCGATTCCACGGAGTTGCGGTTCACGATAGTCACCGGAACGTCCGTGCTCGCGTACTCCACGCACTCGCCTTCGCCTTCGCCTTCACCTTCGCCTTCGCCTTCACCTTCGCCTTCACCTTCGCCTTCACCTTCGCCTTCACCTTCGCCTTCACCTTCGCCTTCACCCTCGCCTTCGCCCTCGCCTTCACCTTCGCCTTCGCCCTCGCCCTCGCCCTCGCCCTCACCCTCGCCCTCGCCCTCGCCACCCGGATCCACGTACGTTATGGTTAACGTGGGCTGCCAGTTCGCGTTCTCGCGGGTGTTGAAGCCTTTGACGGTACCGTTCGTCGATTCGTTGCCAATGAGGAGCCACCCGAAGTCGTCCTGCAGGCCATCGACAATGTTCTGCACATCATTAAGGAGACCTTGTCCGCTCCAGACATACCATCCCATATAATCTACGGTCTGCGATGCACTCGCCGCGGGGACAAAATCGCCACCGGGCGTCGTCCAGGTCACCGTATCGTAGAAGGTGTGGATCCACGTGGCGTCGTCGGTCTGGGCCGCCGTGCCGCCCAACTCCGTGCCGGTCGCATTGGAAGTCCCCTCGCCCCAGTCGCTTAGGAGTCGATGAAGCGTCATCGTCGCGGCGGTCGGTTGGTCGAGCGACATGTACAGACGCAGCTCCACTTCGACAATGGTCGCCTCGGCCGGCACGTTCCCGGCCACGTCGAAATGAAGAAGGGCGCGCCGGATGCTGCCCGGATAGTTCGTGCCCGCGAACATGAACTCGCCGGCGCCATTCGCCAACCCGCCGGACACATCCTCGTACAACGTACCATCCCGCTGGGGATACAGTATGACCCCGGTCGTGACATCGCCGGCCCACGATGTGCCTGCAACCACAAGGAGTGCTCCGACGACAGCCCAGAATCCATGTCGAGCGTGCTCACGGTACGTGATGAAGTGCAACTTTCCGTCCATCATGCCCTTGTCCCCTCTGATTCACACACGTTAACTCCGTCGAAACGCGTGCAGAGCCGCGACGGAACACCGGCTTTTCGTGGGGCGGGGGGAGCACGATGGCACACGCGCTCCGTAACCCGAACTCCCCTCCCCTGCTCCGACGCACGAGCACGCCTAAACTACCTGTAGAAAGTATACAGTTAGTTAAGCAAATCGTCAACAGAAAGAAGAGGCCCGCATGCGCCCGAAACCGAGCACATGCGGGCCTCCGGAAGATCTACCCGCCTGCGGCCTATAACCTCCGTTTCCGTCTCCGGACGGCCCAGACACCGGCACCGGCCAGGGCCGCACCCACCGGCCACCAGACCAGCGGGAAGGGCTCATAGGCCTCGACGGTGAACGGCGCGCTCTGGCCGGACACCGAGGTCGAGTTGCCGACGAGGTCGTAGGCGGTGCCGGGCCGGGTGATCTCGATGGCTATCAGCCCCAGCCCGAGAGTCGAGTCACGCAGATCGCTAATGGTCACGGTCCGGGTCGAGCCGGTTCCGCTTACCTGGACCGTTGGCGCCGCTTTGCCGCTCAGATTGGTGAGCAGGATATCCGCGCCGGTCAGATTGATGGTTGACGCGTCCAGATGCGGATCCTCGAAGGACACCGTGTATGTCACCGGGCCGTCGACCGTCGAATCGGGCGATGGCTGGCTGAAGCTGATCGCCGGCGCCGTGTTGTCCACGCTGACGATCTGGCCGGCCACACTGACCTCGAAGGGATTGCCGAACAGGTCCGTGATGCCGGTGCCGGTCCGGACGCGCATCTGGAGGGTACCGGTGCCGGCCACCAACGAGAACGTCACCGTGAAATGCGCCTGGTCGCCGGAGTCAACCACCAACACCTGCGTCGTGTCGTAGGTCACGCCGCTGGCCGTGATCATCAAGTCGGCGCTGTTGTCGAAACCCACGACAGGTTCGTCAAAGGCCACGGCAAACACAACGTCGCCGCCCTTGGTCAAGGCGGGCGTCACCGCATTGATCGTTGTGGCGTTCGGACCGTCGAGATCCTGCTGGAACTCGACGGCGACGCTTGTCACGCTCGCCACGATCGGATTCCCGAGCACGTCCGTCACACCGGAGGTCAACGATACCGCCAACTGCATTGTGCCGTCGCCGTCAATACCGGTCACCGTCACCGTGTACTCGGTGCCGGCGCCTTTGTCGACCACCGTTGCGCCCGTGTGTGACACCGAACCGTTCTCCGTGAATACCAGGTCGGCGGCACTATCGAAATTCGCGGCCCTCTGGTCGAAGACCACGGTGAACACGAGCGAGTCCTGGCTGGTCGGCACCGGCACGGCGGCCGGCGTGATGGCGGTTGCGCTCGGCCCGGTGTTATCGAAGGACACCGCCTGACTCGTCAACGTGCCGGAGAGCGGCAGGCCCGTGTCGTGACGGACGATGTCGTTCGTCGTGGAAATACCGAGACGAAGCGTGCCGTCGCCGGCAATATTGGGGACCGTAACGGTGTAGACATCCTCCGGGCCGGTGCCGGGAACCACTGTGATACCGGGCTCGTTGTACGTTACGGACCCCGTGGTCGGCACGGTGAGGTCGGTGGCATCGAAGTTGTCGACGTCCGCCGTGAACGTAACCGTGAACGTCATGCTGTCCTGGTTCGTGGGCCCTGTGGTTGCCGGCAGAATCGAGCTCACACTGGCGGCCCGCTTGTCGATCTCCACCGGGGGAGTGCTGAGCATCGCCGGACCCGAGTCCGCCAACTGGTTGCCGGCCAGATCCTCGATATCGGATTCGTGCTTCACTTCGATTTCGAGCATGCCCTGATAGTCGTACAACGGATTGCCGACCGCGGTGGCCGTAAGGCCGTTCACAATCACCGTGTAGTGCTGATGATCGCCGCTGTCCACAAACGTGAGGCCCGTGTGCGAACTGTTGTAGGGCGGGTTGTAGTGGCCGACGCGGACGTCGTTGGCGTCGTTGAACTTCGTCACCGGTTCCGTGAAGGTAACCTCGAACTCGATGTCGTCAGCCGAGGTGGGGCCAACATACGAATGCGTCACCGAGACACACGACGGCGCCACGTTGTCCACGGTGAACGTGTTGCCTACCGCCTGAAGACTCGTATTGCCGATCTCGTCTCGGGCGGCGGCGGCGGCCACGGTGATCCCGAGCCAGTAGTTACCCTCGCAGTCATACACGGTAACCATGGGTGTGGCCGTTGCGCCGTCGAATACGAGCACCTCGGCATCCGTGAAGGGACCCCGATTAAGGGTCAGCGTGGTGCCGTACTGCAGGTTGAAATAGGCGCCGTTGGTGAACGTGATGTGGTAGTGCACCGGCCCGATGTTCGTGTACGCCAGGTCCGGTCCATCGATGATGACGCCGGGACCCGTGTTATCGACTTCCATCGGCGGACTCGGCGAGGGGCCGATATCGAGATTGCCGGCCACGTCCGATGACGTCTCGGGGTCGATCGTCAACCAAATGTTGCCGTCGCCCTTCAGGCCGCTGACCACGACTTCCCGCGTGTGCGGGCCGGTCACGTTCAACACCAGCGGATCCCAGCCGGACACCGTCCCGTCCTTATGGAATTGGATGTCGGCGAGGGTCAGCGAGATGTTCTGTTCGCCGGAATACGTAATGGTGAAGGTCACGACGCCCAGTCGGTTGACTTTGCTCGTGACCGAGCCGTAGCCCGGATTGGCCGCCGTCGGCGTGGAGAACGTAACGACGGGCGGCGTATTGTCGATGGTCACAACCTGGCCGGCTGGAATCGAGCCCGTATCCAGGGGATTCCCCGGAACGTCCGTAATATCCGAGCCCGACGAGATGGTAAAGCAGAAGGCCCCATCACCCGAGATGTCGGTGAAGGTCAACACATATTCGTGGGGCTGGCCGGACGGCACGATCGTGGGCGGATTCGGATGAATGACGCCCGGCGCCGCGGCGCTGTAGTCGAGGTCGGTCGCGTCGAAGTTCAGTACGTCCTCGCTGAACGCGACCTTGAAAACCAACGTGTCGATGTTGACGGGATCCGATCCGTGTTCATGGGTGATACTCAGGCAGTCCGGATGCACCGAGTCCACCGTGTGGACATTGCCCGAACCGCCTACGCCGTTCAAGGTGTTGTTGGCCAGATCCGCAACATCGTTACCACCGGACACGTCCAGGCCCAATGTCCCCTCGAATACGCCCACATCGACGGTCACCGTCCATACCGAGTCCGAACCGGTTACGGAGTCGACGGAGGGATTGGTTGTCGGCGCCGGCGTGGCGTTCCAGCTCGGCGTGAAGTCCGCTTCATTCACATTCTTCACGGCCTCGCTGAAGGTGACCTCGAAATCGACCAAGGTATCGATCGCGGTCGGGGATCCGCTCACGTTCACCGACACGACCGTGGGATGTATCGTGTCAACCGTGTGCACCGTGCCGCCGGTGGATCCCGTCGCCAGCGAATTGGTGGCCGAATCCTTGATCGACTCATCGTCCACCACATCGAGGCGCACGGTGCCCTCCATCTCGCCCGTGTTGACCGTCACGATCCAGAGATCGTCGAGGCCCGTCCCGTTATCCGCCACAGCGGACCCCACGGACGGCGCCACCACGATGGTGTCGCCCGAGCCTGTGGTCACAAAGAAGTCGGTGGGGTCCACGTCCGTCACCGGTTCGCTGAACGCTACATGGTACGTTACGGATAGGGCGTTGGCCTGCGGCGTTCCCTGCAACGTAGGCGCGCTCACCGTGGGCGCTACACCGTCAAACGGGAACTCGAACGCTTCAGCCGTAGCGTTGTTGGGATGACCGACCACATCCGTCACGCCGTTCTCCGGGATCGACACGGATACCGTCGAGACGCCCACGCCGGTAACGACCACGGAATACACGCCGTTCGTGCCGCCCGAGGGTGTGCCCGCCGATCCGTTGGTCACCGCGATGTCGCCTGATGCGAAGCCCACCACGGGCTCGCCGAAGTCCACGGTGAGCGTGCGCGGCGCATTGGTCAGCGTGGTGCTGCCCGAGATAACCGGCGTCGGCGCCGTGGTGTCCAGCACCGTGATCTCGAAAATCTCGATGAAAAACTGGCCCGCGGAATCCTGCACCCGAACCACGATCTCATAACTGCCGTCGGCGTAGTTGATGGCACTGGCATCCGCAATAATCAGCTTCGAGTCATCCTCGGAGTCCAGGGTGAAACGCCCATCCGCCGTATCAATCAGGGAGAAATCGGCCGTGTCGTTGGGATCCGGATCGATGGCGTCAAAGGTGCACACGAGCGTGCCGCTCGGGGCGCGATCATCCACCTCGATGTCGACGGGATCGCTGGTGATGCCCGTGGGCTCATGGTTGGGCACATAGATGGTCCAGCTCTCGGTGTCAGAGCCAAAGGCGTTCTCGGCGCGAACCGTCACGAACACCGGGCTATCGAACACGTTGGCGGTCCACTCGATCGCCCCACTGCTCAACGGATAGAAGTTGAAGCCCGTCGGTTTGGGACTCGGCGAGTCGAGGGTCCACGTCACGCCGCCGGCTCCGGTAAGAAGGTACGGATTCGCCCCGTAGTACTCGCCATCGTCCACCACCGCATCCTCGATGAAGTTGATGATCGGCGGCGCGCCCGCGAGAAGCTGGACATTGTCCACCACTACCGAGGTTAGGTCCGTGTCGCCTTCCCCGAATTCCAGGATGAGGCCGTGCACCGCGCCGCCCCAAGTCCCGGTGTGACCGGACGGTTGGCCGGTCGTGCTGGAGAGATTGAAGGCGTAACGATTCGTGCCGGCGTTGCTGCGCAGCGTGGAGTACACCCGCTTGCGGTCCGTCTCGCCCAACTCGCCGCCGTCCGCCACCCAATGACAGCGCACTTTGAAATCCGTCCGGGGGGCGGTTGTTCCAACAGCGACATCCATCACCAGCCAGCGATACGTGTTCGCATCGATGGCCACGCCATAGTTGGCCATGGCCAGCCAGTCGCCCGAAGTCGTCGGCTGAACCGTCGCCACCCCGGAGGCCACGGTGAGCTGGGTATCCGCGTGCGGATGCCCGTTGAAGTCGTGCTTCGGCACCACCCAGGTGCCCGAACCGGAACCGTCGAAGAGCCATGTGTACGGACCGGCATCCGTTGGGTTATTCGTCACCGTTATGGTATCGTAATAGATATATCCATCCGGATGCCAGTTGGTGAGAAGATCCGTCGTGTTGTCGATGCGCCATTCTGTGATCGTGCCCACCCCCGACCATTGGTTCTCGGGCGGATTCGAGCCGCTCCCCGTGGTCATATCGAGGATGATCACGCTCGATCCGATGTTGGGGTAGAAATTCCAGGGCTTGCGGAAGAAACCGGAACCGTAACTGCCCGGAAACGCGTGGATCTCGCCGCCCAGCACCGCGTCGCCGTTATGCCCGACGGCCCGCTGATCGATCCGTACGTAGTGCAACGTGGTGGCATCGAAGCCCGGCGGGCTCACCGTCACCGTCATGTACGGATCGTTCGTGCTCTGATTAGGGAATCCGACCTTGAGCTCGCCGCCGGCTACCGCCCACTCGTCGATCTGCGAGGTGTTGACCCAGCCGTCGAATTGGCCGTCGACATTGAATTTCCACTCGATCTGGGCCCCGGCCGACAGCGCCGCCAACGTTGCGAAGGCCGCGACAAGGACAACGTGATTACCTTTCATCGTGCAAACTCCCCTTAGATGATGCCAGGCAAAGACATAGAACTCCTATCACTCCAACCTAATTCTAGCACGTTTTCCACGCATCTTCCACTGAAGAAACGCGCCGAATCGCTCTTCCGGCCCCTCGATCAGCCCAGGATGCTGCGGTCGGGGTCCCGGAACCCGGAAATCCGGCCCTACGGAACTTTCATTCCCGCAATGGGATAGATATAGTGCTCGGCTTCCAGCCGGCCTGTCAACCCTCTCGCGGACAACCGTTCGGGAAAAACTTGACAGGGCTCCCGAATTGTGGTTAAATGATACCCGATGAAGCGTTGATCCAGTGATGCACTGGGGTGAGTTTCGGTACGAACAGGAGGAGAGAGTTAAAATGAAGAAAGTGCTCGTGTGCGCTTTGGTGTTTGCAATCCTTGGCGCAAGTGGTATCGCGTCGGCTGCGTGTTGCGGAAAAGCCTGGGACGATCTGTCCTGGTGGTGCAAGGGCGGTGCTACGCCGGCCGCGGTGAAGGACGCCACGCGTTCCGGTTACTGGTGGTGGCCCAAGACCCCGGCCAGCAATGCCGGCGATGCGGAGCTCTGGGGCAACCGTGGCGTTGTGTACGGCCAGTGCGTCGCGGATGTCGTCGAGCCCAAGGTTGCTGACGAGCCCAAGGTTGTTGAGCCGCCGAAGCCGAAGCGCGAAGTGCCGGTGTACAACAACGTGTTGTTCGACTTCGACAAGTCGGACATCCGGCCGGATGCCGCGCCGATCATCGACGAGGTGGTCGCGGGCATGCAGGCCAACGCGAAGGACACGGTGCTCATCGAAGGCCACACGTGCAACGTCGGCGAAGAAGCTTACAACATGGGCCTTGGCCAGCGGCGTGCCGATTCCATCATGAAGTACATGGTCGACAAGGGTATCGATGCCGGCCGTGTCACGACGAAGAGCTTCGGCGAAACGCAGCCGGCCGTGTCGAACGACACCCCCGAGAGCCGCAAGCTGAACCGCCGCGGCGTATTTGTCATCACGCTGGGCGACTGATCGCCGAGCGATTTGTAGTCGCGGACGCGGAGCGTAGAGAATCGAAGCGCCCCAGTGGTTGTGCGCTACTGGGGCGCTTTTTCTCTAGGCGTTGCCAACCGGCGAGGAGGTCGGCCGTGACGGACATTGCACCGCTCCACAGCCTCGTCGACCAGTACATGGAAGCCGCCGTGTTCGAGTTCGGCCTGGCCGACAAGACCCTCGACGCCTACGCGGCAGATCTGCAGCGATACGTCGACGGCCTCGATGAAAAGGGCGTCTCGCAGCCCGACGACATCATCCGCGAAGACCTCACGGATCATGTGATCGCCCTGTGCGAAGAGGGCCTCTCGACACGGTCGGTGGCCCGCCATCTCAGCGCCATCCGCGGCTTCCACCGATTCCTCTGCGCCGAGCGCATCACCGAAAAGGATCCCACGGACGGCTTCGACACGCCGCGTCTCCTACGTGCGTTGCCCCACGTCCTGTCCTATGAGGAGGTCGAACGCCTCATCGACGCGCCGGATCCCAAGGCGAAACACGGCGTTCGCGACGCGGCGATGCTCGAGCTGTTCTACTCGTGCGGCCTCCGCATTTCCGAGCTGGCCAACCTGCCGCTGCGCGATGTGTCCATCGAAGAAAGCGCCTTGCGCGTGCAAGGCAAGGGCTTGAAAGTGCGCCTCGTGCCCCTCGGCAAGCGCGCCATCGAACGTCTCCGCGCCTGGCTCGCCGTCCGCGAGAAGGGCCCGATCCTCGACGACACCTTGTTCCTCTCGTCGCGCCACAAGCGCATGAGCCGGAGCGGCGTGTGGGAGGTCGTGAAGTACCACGCCCGCGTGGCCGGCATCCGGCAGAACGTGACGCCCCATATGCTGCGCCACTCGTTCGCCACGCACCTGCTCGACAACGGGGCCGACTTGCGTGCCGTGCAAGAGATGCTCGGTCATTCGAGCATCGCCACCACCCAGATCTACACCCACGTCGGCGTCGAGCGCCTGACCCAGGCTCACAAGAACTTCCACCCGAGGGCCTAGGGAAAAGGCCGAACGAGAAGGCCGGTTTTCCAGCGCGGTATGATGGGGTCGTCTGCCAAAACGGGCGCGAGGCCCTAGCGGGAGAACCGGCTATGGGAAAGCATTGCACAGTGATTGGCATCGATCTTGGGATCCAGACGAGTAGGCTCGCGGTGATGGACCCGGATTGCGAGGCGATCGCGCGCGAAGGGCAGGTGGTGACAATGCAGGCAGCGTTCGGGCGCTGCGTTTCGCGGTACGCGACGTGCATGATCGCGCGGAAGGTGGGCACGCACTCGCCGTGAGGGAGCCGCCCGCTGGAAGGCATGGGCCATGAAGTGCGGATGGCCAACACGCGGCGGTTGACGTCGCGGACCGCGTAGGTGGGGGGGCAGGCACTCCGGCGTCGCCACCCGCCCCACCCACACCAGCACGCAGTCAAAGCGCGTGTTGCGCGCGTAAGCCCGTTTCGCCTAGAGGAAGACGGGGAACAGACAGCCGTCCTTGAAGACTCGGACCGAGTCCGTCCCCGTTTTCCGGATGCGTCACTTCTTCCGCAAGACCCGGCGCAAGTACTGGATACTCTTGTTGCCCTGCTCTTCGGTGCTACACTCGACGGAGAGCACGCCGTTGAAGCCGGCCTTGCTGAGAATGCGCACAACGCGCGGCCAGTCAATCACCCCTTCCCCGCAGGCGCAACCCGCCGGAACGCCGGTCACCTTGCCGCGATCATCCATGACCACGCCACCAATATCTTTGGCATGCACGTGGACGATCCGCTTGGCAATCGCCTCGAGGAAGGCGTAGGGATCGCCGCCGGCCATGAACACGTTGCCGGTGTCCGGATTGCAGTTGAAATACGGCGAATCGACGAGATTGAGGAGCTCAAGGTAGGTCTTGAGTTTGACCGTGTAAATCTGGTGGGGCTCAAGGGCGATGTGAATCTTATGTCGCTCGGCCACCGGCAAGACGCGCCGCAGCGTGTAGTAGATCACGTCGAAGGCCTGGCGCTTGGTCATCCAGCCGGGCACCACGCCTTCGTCGGTGCAGACGCAGGTGGCGCCGAGGGCGTCGGCGAACTCGATGGCTCGCGTCAGAAACGGCACACTGACTTCCGGCTGGGCCATGGGCGCGTGGGCGCTCACGGCGCTGACGCGGAGGCCGAAGCGGTCAACAATGGCGCGGACCTCGAGCGGATCACGCTCCATGCTGACCGCGCCGTAGTAGCCGGCTTCGCACAACAGGTCGCGGCCATTGAGCATGTTGAGCTCGCAGTAGCGATAGCCCTGCTTGCGGATCGCCCCGAGGGAGTACTCCAGCGGCTTGTCCGCATGACGAAATGCCTCGGTGTTCAAACCAATCTTAATATCCGGCATAACCATTCCTTTCCAGGTTGGACGCCGCGAGCGCCGCCATTACGCATGCCGCCGCGCACGTACGCACGAGCCAAAGTTCTCGGGCCCCCGGTCGCGGTCTCGGAGAGCCACGCCGCCCACATCATAGGCGAAGCGCGGCCATTTGTAAACGTCGGCATGGTAGGTGATTCTGGATTCGCAAGCATCTGGTCCCAGGCTCCGGTTTCGGAGGAGCAAAAGGAACCCTCGCTTAGGCTCGGATGTATTGGCCGTTGGCGGCGTGAGGGCCCAAGATCCCTGAACGTTCATGATCTAATGCGCTAGTATTCAAGGACAATCGCCGATTCGAGCCTCGGCGTCACGGATGCTAGAATGCCTCGTGGGCAAATTCGATCGAGAGAGGGAGAAGCATGGGTATGTATCTGAAAACCAGTGTCTTGTTGTTCGTGCCGCTGGCGGCCTTTGACGCGTTGCCGGTCATGGCCGAGCCGATTCAGGAGCCGATCTATGTAGCGGGCGTCGGCGGTTACGACACGTACCGGATTCCGGCGCTCACCGTGACGAAGGCCGGCACGGTTCTCGCCTTTTGCGAAGGCCGGAAAGCGAGCCGGTCGGATACCGGCGACATCGACGTGCTCGTGCGGCGCTCGACGGATAACGGCCGCACGTGGAGCGAGCCGCAGGTGATTTGGAACGACGCCGGTAACACATGCGGCAATCCGTGTGCTGTGGTCGACGACGCTACCGGCACGATCTGGTTGTTGCTGACCTGGAACCTGGGCGAGGACCACGAGAAGGACATCATCGCGCAGTCCAGCAAGGATACGCGCCGCGTCTTCGTGAGCCATTCGACGGATGACGGCCTGGCGTGGAGCGCCGCCGTCGAGATCACTGCCGCCACCAAGAAGGAAGACTGGACGTGGTATGCCACCGGGCCGGGCAGCGGCATTCAGGTCCGACACGGGCCTCACGCGGGCCGGCTGGTCATTCCGTGCGATCACATCGAGGCAGACACGAAGAACTACTACTCGCACATCATCTACTCGGATGATCACGGCGAGACGTGGCAGCTTGGCGGCTCGACGCCACAGCATCAGGTCAACGAGTGCGAAGTCGTCGAGTTGCCCGAAGGCCGGCTCATGCTCAACATGCGCAACTACGATCGCGCGCAGACCAACCGGCAGGTTGCCGTAAGCGACGACGGCGGCATGACATGGATCGAGCAGCGGTTCGATCCGGTGTTGGTCGAGCCGATCTGCCAGGCGGCCATCGCGCGTTGCGGCTGGCCGGATGACGAAGGCGGCAGCGTAGTCCTGTTCAGCAATCCGGCCAGCGCCAAGGATCGCGTCAACATGACGGTGCGCGCGAGCTTCGATGAGGGCCAGACGTGGCCCTCGGATATCGCGCTGCACGCCGGCCCGAGCGCCTATTCCGACCTCGCCGTCCTACCGAGCGGCGAGATCGCCTGTCTCTACGAAGCAGGCGAGTCGCATCCCTACGAATCGATTGTCTTCGCCCGGTTCGGCTTCGAATCCCTCGATGGTCCCAGTTCTCTGCCGTTGGTCGACCTCTCGGCCGATACGCAGCGGCAGGTGGTCATCGCCGCCGGCACGGAAGAAACCTATCAAGGCCATCCGACAACGGTGCTGATGCCGGACGGCAAGACGATCTTCGCGGTATGGTGCATCGAGCATGGTGGCCATGCCGGGCCTATGGCCAAGAGCGCGGACGGCGGCCTGACGTGGAGTCGCCTCGACGATACGCTTCCGGAAGGCTTCCGCGATCACTGGAACTGCCCCAGTATCTACCGGATGGTGGATCCGGGCGGCCAGGAGCGGTTGTTCGTATTCTCGGCACGTCCGAATATGCCGCGCATCGTGAGTGAAGACGGCGGTGCGACGTGGCGCGAACTCGAGCCGCTCGGCGAGGCCTTCGAGTGCGTGATGACCTTCAGCTCCATCGTGCGCCTCAAGGACGGAAGCTACCTTGGCATGTACCATCGCCGCTGCGGTCCGGAACTCAAGACGCTCGAGGTCACGCAAACCATCACGGGCGACGGCGGCCTGACGTGGTCCGCGCCGACGGTGGCCGCCCAATTCCCGGGCCGAATGCCGTGCGAGCCGTTCGTGTTCCGCTCGCCCGACGGCGACGAGCTCTGCTGCCTCATGCGCGAGAACACGCACAAGGGCCGTAGCCTGATGATGTTTAGCCGCGACGAGGGCGCAACCTGGAGCACGCCCGTCGACACCGCCTGGGGCCTCACCGGCGACCGGCATATGGGTGCCTACACCCCCGACGGCCGCCTCGTGATCGCCTTCCGGGACCGCGCGCTCGCAAGCCCCACCAGCGGCCACTTCGTCGCCTGGATTGGCACCTACGACGACATCCGGGCGCGCCGATCCGGCCAATGCCGTGTCAAGCTCCTGCACAGCCACGCCGGCGGCGACTGCGGCTATCCCGGCGTCGAGCGGCTGGCGGACGGCACTATCGTTGCCACAACCTACATCAAGTACCGGCCGGGAAAGGACAAGCACTCCGTGGTCAGCGTGCGTTTCACCATGGACGAGATTGACGGGAAGCTGAAGTCCCGTGCCGACAGAAAGGAGTAGGACAACATGTTCTCGATCCGGATCCTAACGGTCATCTTGGTGGCGCTTCTCGCCGTCGTGGGCGCGGCAGACGCGCAGGACGCCTTCGATCAGGCTTCGACATCGGCGGCCATCGCCGGCCACGCCCTTGGCAAGGTGCACCGCTGGCTGCACGAGGTCGCTCTCACGAAGATCGACGCGGAAACGGGCCTATACAAGGCCGACGGCAAATGGAACTACCGCGATACGGCTGCCGACTGCTATCCCTTCTTCGCATGGGCGGCTTACGTCGTCGATCGCGACGTACTCAACGGGCCGGTGCGCGATGTCCTTCACCGTGAAATAGCTTTGTGCAACACGGTCGAGCGCATTCCGGTGCCGTGGGACTTCGATGCCGGCGCGCCCGTCAAGGACCTCGACTGGAACGAGATGGTGTTTCAGGCCTCCGAGTACGTCAAGGACGGTCTCATCGCCATCGTCGAAGCCACCGGGCCGGACGAGTGGTTCGACCGCATGCGGGCCATCGAAGACGACCTCTGGACGACGGCCCGCCTCGACACGCCCTTCGGCAAGATCCCGTCAGACAACATCGAGGTCAATGGCGAGCAGCTTCAGGCCTTGGCGCGGCTCTACGCGATGACCGGCGAGGTCAAGTACCTCGATTGGGCGGATCGGCTGGCGGATTACTACTTCGCCGATGAGGATTTCGTCGTGAAGAGGCTGCGCGACCACGGCTGCGAGATCATCGGTGGACTCGGCCTCTTGCACGCCGTCGAGACCACGCAGCGCCTCGAGCGCGCCGAGGAACACGGGGCCAGACTGAAGAAGGTGTATGACGCCATCCTGGCCCAAGGCTGCAATGAGGACGGCATGATGTACAACCAACTCGGCGATCCGGCGAGCGGCCTCAGCGACGGCTGGGGCTACAACTACGTCGGGTACCTCTGCTACGACCTAGCCACCGGCACGGATACCTACCGGCCGCACGTCGCGGCGACGCTCAAGAACATGGCCAAGCCATGCTACCAAGACTATCTCTGGGAGGGTGAATCCATCGACGGATTCGCCGATTCCATCGAGGGCGCGCTGTACCTGCTCAACCGCGTTCCCGTGGCCGAAGGTCTCGCCTGGGTTGATCGCGAGACCAAGAACAATCTGGTTGATCATCCTTCGCGCATCGAGAACGGCGAACTCTGGGGCACGATGAAACTCCAGGCCAACGGTGTGCGCACCGTGCTGATCCACGCGCTGATGCACACGCAGGGCGTCATCGCGCGGCCCTGGAGGCCGGGTCTCGAGGTGGGCGCCGCGCCGCTGGGCGATGGCGTAGCGATTGTCGTCCGCGCCAAAGAAGATTACCGCGGCGTGCTCGAGTTCGACCTGCCTCGCCACCGTGTCTACATGGGATTCGCCAGAGACTGGCCGCGTATGAACACGTTGCCGGAGTGGTTCACGGTCGATCCGGACAGCACCTACACCGTGTGCCGTGGCGATGAGCCGCCACGGGCCTACACCGGCCGCCAGCTACATACCGGCCTCGAAGCATCCATGAAGGCGGGCGAATCCCTTCGCGTCGAAGTGCGGCCGACACGCCCAGAGAAGCCATCATGAGAAGGCGCGGGCCGTCGCCAAGACGCACACCGAGGAGGTGACCCGGATGAACTACCGCAGGTTGGGATCGAGCGACCTCGACGTGTCGGCCATGGCCTTTGGCGCGTGGCAGTTGGGCGATCCGGCGTACTGGGGACCGGATGCCGAGGCCGATGGACAAGCCGCCATCGACGCGGCCCTCGACGCCGGCATCACGCTATTCGACACCGCAGAGTCCTACGGCGCCGGGGAATCCGAGCGGGCGTTGGGCAGGGCCCTCGGCGCAAACCGAGACCGGGTCCTGATCGCCTCGAAGGTCTCGCCGGATCATTGCGCGCCGGCCGGACTCCGCGCCGCGTGCGAGGCGAGCCTGAGCCGGCTCGGCACGGATCGAATCGACCTCTACCAAGTGCACTGGCCATGTCGCAACGTGCCCTTCGAGGACACCTACGCCGAGATGACCCGCCTGCGAGATGAGGGCAAGATCCGCGCCATCGGGGTGTCCAACTTCGGCCCGGTCGATCTCGATACCTGGACGGCCTGTGGCGATTGTGCGTCGAACCAACTCGGCTACAACCTGATGTTCCGTGCCATCGAGCACGCCATCGTCCCCGCCTGTATCGAGCGCGGCATCGGCATTCTCGTGTACATGCCGCTGTTGCAGGGCATCCTTACCGGGCGATGGACGACGGTTGATGCTGTTCCCGAGTCGCGCCGCCGCACCCGCCATTTTGCCTCGACACGGTCGGGCGTCCGCCACGGTGAACCGGGATGCGAAGACCTCGTCGCGGGTGCTTTGGCGCAGTTGCGTGCCGTGGCCGACGAACTCGGCCAGCCGATGGCCAACGCGGCGCTGGCATGGACGCTCGCACGATCCGGCGTGGCATCCGTCATCGTGGGTGCGCGCAATCCGGGCCAGCTCCAGCGCAACATCGCCGCGCTGGACTTGGCGCTCGACGACGCGACCGTCCGCCGGCTCGACGCGATCACCGATCCGATCAAGGAACGACTCGGGCCCAATCCGGACATGTGGTGCGGCGGCGACAAGACCCGCATTCGCTAGAGGCCCAGTTAAGGCTCCCGTCAGGAAGCGATTCTCGTCCTTTTGGTCCCTTTGGACGTTCTGGTCTGTTCGGCCGCCTTACTCGGCGGCATGGCTCCGCATCACCTCCTGAAGCTTCGCTTTGTCGCCCGCGCCGTCGATGTAGTCGGCTTCCCATAGGAGCATCTGCCGGGCGCCCAGCGCGCGCGCCTGTTCGAAATCGCGGAGGAAGGGATCCGGCGTGCCCGGCAGCCACGCGTAGTACCAGACATCGGCCTTGCCGGCCACAGCATCGCGCAACGCGTTGTAGGCCATCGTCGGCGTGCCGCCGTCCCTGTAGTAGCCGGCCGGCACGGCCGCGTCGATGAGGCCTTCGCGCGCCCAGGCCGCCACGTCGAGGAGCAGGCCTCGGAGATCGCCGTCGATCGTGTCGCCGTGGCCTCGGTAGCACCATGGATTGGCCCCGAGCACCGCGACGGGCAGGTCGGAGCGCTTGGCATTCGCCCGCTCGCGCACGCCGCGCATGAACTCGGTGTGCGGCCGCGCGCGGTAGGCCACCCATCGCGCGTCACCATTCGGCAACGTCAGCGGATCGACGCCGTACTCGCGCTTGAAGCCTTCGGCGACGGGGGCCTCGTAACCGTGATCGGCCACGCCATCCGCGTCGGTTTGCGGGTTGTCGCGGACATCGCCCGTCCGCAACCAGTCGATGAACAGGCCGTCTACGGCATAGTGAGCGAGGATCTCGTCCACGATGGCGAACTTGTAGGCCATAACCTCGGGAAACGCGAAGCTGAGCTGGCTGTGGTAGAACGTGCCGTCGCGTTTCCGCCACCGGCACTCCGGATGGGCTCGGGCAAATCGACTCACGAGCCCCCAGCCGTGATCGTCCTCGTTGATGCTGATCCACGCGTGGATCTCAAGGCCGATCTCGTGGCCGTAGCGAACGGCCTCGGCCAGTGTGTCGAAGGTGCCGTAGTCGAACCGCTCGAGCTTGTCGAGTAGCGCCCGGCGTGCCTCGGCGTCCATGGTGGAGTACTTGGCCAGTTCGGCTTTTCCCTCGTCGCTCTGCGGATTCCAGAAGTTGTCTTCATCCCATTTGCCTTGAGGATCCATGAGCGCGCTCTTGTACAGCGATCGACCGCCGTCAAGCACACGCCAGTAGACCCGCGAGAAGCCGGCCGCCTTGCACGTGTCGAGCATATGTTTGACGCCCGGCGGGCCCCATTCGAGGCCATCGCGCAGCATCCAGTCGGAGTGTGTGAGCGGCACGCTCAAAATGAGCGTCGCGCCGGTGGGCGCCGCTTCCTGAGCGTAGCCGTGCTGAGCCCCGAGAACTACCGCGAGTAGTGCGAAAAAGACTATGCGCATGGCGCCCCTCCTACATGTTCGGTCACGTCCATAGCCTGTACGCTTCGAAGATGGCTGCATTGTCGAGTTCGCCGACGCCGCGTTCAAGAGCGCGACGGAGCATCTCGGCGTGTAGGGCCGTCACCGGGACATCGGCACCGACCGTTTCGGCGTACTGGAGAATGAGATCGACATCCTTGGCGTGCTGCGCCAAACGCGCGGCCACCGGCTCGTATGAACCGGCAACCATCTTCGGCCCCTTGGTATCCATGGCCACCGAGTGGCTATCGCCGGCGCGGAGAATGTCGAGCACGACGCGGAGATCGAATCCGCCCTTTTCGGCAAGGGCGAGAGCCTCGGCCAAGACGAGGCGATTCAGCCCCATCACCAGATTGACGATCAACTTGACGCGGTTGCCTTGGCCGGGCGCGCCCATGCAAAACTGCGCCTTGCAGAAGGTCGCGATCAGATGGGCATAGCGCGCCGCGCCGGCCTCGGTGTCGCCAATGATGGCGACGGCCCGGCCCTCGGCCACGGTCTGGCTTGAACCGGACACGGACACGTCCACAAGCCGGACACCGTGCGCATCGAGCCGTTGGGCATCGGCCACCGTATCCTCCGGCCGGCCGGTCGTTGTATCCAGCAGGAGGGCGCCGCGTTCGAGGGCCCCGGCCATGGCTTGGGCGCCCCATAGAAGCTCGTGGCGCTGTTGGGATGTCAGCAGGCTCAGGAAGACCGGCGACGCGGCCTTAGCCACGGCCTGCGCATCGGGTAGAATCTCGACACCAAGAGCCGCCGCTTCGCGACACGCCTCCTCGCGCCGGTCGTAGCCGCATACCGCGTGTCCTGCGGCGATGAACCGGCCGGCCATGGCGCGGCCCATCAAGCCAAGGCCAACCAGGCCTACGCATGGCGCTCTCATCGCGGTTCCTCCTCGATGCCCGGCCATGATGATAGTGCAAGAGACGGAACGAGACAACACGAGCGAAAACGTGGAACATGTAGTATGATGAGGCGTCTATTGGGCGATGACCCGCGGTGAAGGAGATGCGTCCGATGTGGAAATGCCTCATAGCGTCTTCGGTACTGATCGTGTCGGTCCGGGCGAGCGCCGCCGTGGTCACGGCTGCGCCGGCGAAGGTGACCTTCACGTCGCCGAATCAGTCAGAGGTGGTTTTACTGACGAAGGACGGCGCGCCGGTTCCGGCGGCGGCGATTCAAGGCTGGCGATTCATCGCCAGCGGCCATGATTACCGGCACATGCTGACGCTCGAGAAGGCCGACGGCGCGATCACAATTGCTCCGAGTGCGGCCCTCGAGGTTGGCAGCTACGCCCTCGATATCGATACGGCCCAGGGCCCAGTCACGGTCCACGTGCTTGCGCCCCTCAGCGACTTGCCCGACATCGTCGAAAAGCACGCGGCCCTCATGGGCCTTGCCGACGAGAAGGTTAAGGAGATGTTGGGGTTGGTGAGCACCACAGGCCGAGAACGGGTTTCGATCGAACTTCCACCAGTCTATTACGAAGGCCAGACGCTCGAGATGGCCATGCCGACGCCTCCCGGACGCGACAGCAAGTGGTTCATGAACGGCGCGCTTGTTCCGGCCATTGCGGATCTCAACGCCATCTCGTACACGTTCAAGGAACCCGGCGAGTATGTGCTCACGTACATCGAAACCGAAACCAAAGACGGTAAAACCGGCACTGTGGCGCGCGCCACGACCTGCACGCGCGTGGCGCCCCTGCCTCCGGTTGACTTCGAAGTCCCGGTGAACACGGAAGCCGAGTTCGCGCCGCCCGCCGGCTACGACCAACATATCTGGCGCATCGATGGACGAGAGGTCTCGACGGAGCGCACACTGAAGCATGCGTTTCACGAGCCGGGCGTCTACACCGTGGAATGCCTGGCTTCCTCGCCGACGGCCGGGGCGATGGACGGCTTCTGCCGCATGCGCTTCAGAACGACCGTTACACCCAAGCAGTGAGTTCATGTATGATAAGGATACCCAGACCGGAGGCCCGCATCGGAAGCGAGTTGGGCGGGGCCTCTACCAAGGAAGTCTCGAGTGCGGCGGGTTTGCCCCGGAGGAGTCATACGGATGAAACATCGTGGATTCACCCTCATCGAGTTGTTGGTCGTTATTGCCATTATCGGGATTCTGGCGGCTGTTCTCTTGCCCGCGCTGGCGCGCGCCCGCGAGGCGGCGCGGCGTTCGAGCTGCGCCAACAACCTCAAGCAATGGGGTACCATTTACAAGATGTACGCCAATGAAGCCTTCGAGCAGAAATACCCGCCGCTCCAGACCGGCCGATACTACAAATGGGACGGGACACCTTACGATCCGCCTCGCGAGGCGCTCGCGCTCGGGGCGCAGACGACTTGCGTCTATCCCGAGTACCTGACGGATGCCCGGATCATCTTCTGCCCTTCGGATCAAGACACCCTCGAGGATGTCATGACCAACTCGGACGGCACGGTCGGCGATCCGGTTACACGCCCGAAAGACATCGACGCGAGTTATATCTACCTCGGCTGGCTGTTCGACAAGATCGACGGAGCCCGGGCCCCCATCGATGAGTTCCCGATCATTGCCGCCGCCATCGAGTTGCTCTCCGGCCAGCCGTTGACCGGCGTCGACGTCCCGATCCAGTTGGCGGCCGGACTCAGTTCGGCATTCAGCGGCACCACCATTGCCGACTACTTGAACCACAACGGCCTTGGCCTGATGGAAATGGCCGACAAAGACATGGATGTTAGCGAGCAGCCCCACGGTGTTGGCAGTGGCAACGGCCGAGGGAATCTCATCTATCGCTTGCGCGAAGGCATCGAGCGCTTTCTGGTCGTCGATGTTGCCAATCCCTCCGCCACGTCCGAGGCCCAGAGCGAGCTGTTCATCATGATGGACGCCTTCGGCGCCGGCGCTGCGATGAGCAAGTTCAACCATGTGCCAGGCGGCTGCAATGTCCTCTTCATGGATGCCCACGTCGAGTTTATCAAGTACATCGCGGATGAGGACGGGGCCACGCAGCCCATTTCGCCCAGCATGGCCAGCATCGTCGGCGCCCTCGTCACATCCGACTAGTCGAGGCGATATGCAACGGAACCGACGAAGGCGAATGCCCACCGGGGTTCTGGCCGTTGCCGTGTGTGCCTGTGCCATCGGCGCGACAACTGCACCAGCAGAGGCGTGGTCCTTGGCCTGGATCGATGCCTGGTCAAATCGCGACGCCGCCTGGTTTGCCGCCCACGCGGTGGATCTGGAGAAGGAGTCCTCGCATCTGGCCCTCGGCGGCATGATCAACGACTGGGTGGTGGCTGCCTGTTCCCTGCGCGCCGACAGCGCCGTTGACGTATCCGTCAAACTGGACGGCGACACCCCGTTCTTGAGCGCGAGCGACCTCAAGGTCGTTGGCGAGGCCGCCGGGCCCCCACGTGAGGGTCAGCGGACGTGGTGGCTCGACCCGCTCTTCGCCAATCCGTCTTCGCTGGGCGACCTGTCTTCGTACATCCACAACTGGGCGGCGATTCGCGACTTCCCCACCGTACACCTCGATCCCGAGCGCCCTGTGGTCCTCTGGCTGACCATCCGCACGCACGGCCTCGAAGCCGGCGAAACATCGGGCAAGATTCTCGCCGTCGACGGCGGCCAAGAGCTGCACTCGCTAACGCTCTCTCTGCGTGTGCATCCGGTCGAGCTGCCCGTCGAGAATCCCATCATCGGGAACGCCTGGATCCCGTGCGGCGGATCGAAGGAGATCGCGCAGACCGTCAAGGACTACGGCTTCTTCGTTGCCGGCTACGGCGATTGGGAGATGGAGCACGCCCTCGGCTATCGCTTCCACCGATTTGTCTTGCCCGGCCGCGGGCGTGGCATCGGCGGCGGCACGCCGGAGACCGTCACCAACGAGGAGATTCTGGCAGCCCTGAAACCCATCCGCGACACGGTCGACCGGCTCGAGCTCGGGCCGGATGCGTGGGGCCTCGAGATCTACGACGAACCCGTCGATCAGTCTTCGCACGAGGTGGCGCGATGGATGGCCCGCATCCGGCAGGCATGGCCCGAGGTCCGATTCTGGGCCAATCCGGGTTGGGGCGGCACCGCACAGACCGACATGACCGTTCTCGGAACCGTCGTCGTGCTGGCGCCCTATGTGGACCTGTGGTGCCCTTATTTCGAAGGGATGATCCGCGGCGGCACGCTCGATGCCATGAAGGCCACCGGCAAGCCCGTCTGGTACTACTGGATTACCCAGGTCTGGGATCGGCCCCCGGCCGGCGGCCGGGCCACACCCTGGATCGCGTGGAAGTACGACCTCGATGGCTGGGGGTTCTACGCGTTGCTCAACACGCAGGGCGACGTAGACCCCTGGCAGGACAACGTATATCAGCACATGTATCCCGGCAACACCGTTTCGTTGTGGATGGAGGGCCTCCAGCAGGGCGTCCACGACTACAAACGCCTACACGCGCTCGCCGGGCGCGGCATGGCGCCGGACAAGCTTCAGCCCCTGGCAAGTACTATCCTGTTTCCCGGCCACGACGCGCCGTGGTCTGACATTCCACCCGAGGTCTACGCCGGCGTGCGACAGCAACTCGACGCGTTGTTACTCGCGACGGGGAAACGTGGGATTCCCGACGCGCCGTGACCTCGCTGAAGAGGTGATATGAGACGAGAGAGCCTTTCGATGCCAAACGCCTTCCGCGGCATGATGCCCCTCATGCCCACGGCCATCACGCACGCCGGCGACCTCGACGAGACTAGCCAGCGCCGAGTCATCGACTACTGCCTCGCGTCGGGGGCCGTCGCCATCGGCCACTTCGGATTCGCGTCCGAGTTCCACAAGATCGGCGAGCAGTCTCGACGCCGCTTGATTGAGCTCATCGTCGCCCATGTCGCCGGCCGTGTGCCCGTGTTCATTGGCGTCACGGCGCCCGCAACCCGCATCATAATCGACTACGCCCGGCAAGCCGAGGACCTCGGCGCCGACATGCTCATGGTGTCCTTGCCGTATGTGGATCGGCCCGATGCGGACGGCGCCGCGGCCCTGTTCGCGCAGCTCGGCCAGGCCGTCACGACCCCCATCATCATTCAGGATACGCCGGCTACCAGCGCCATCTTCACGCCGGAGTTCATCGCGCGCGTGGTGCACGAGATCGGACAGATACGCGCCGTCAAAGCCGAAGGCGCCGACTTCCTCACCAAGACCGTCCGCCTGATGGCGCTCCTGGACGACGCGGTCCAGGTCATCGGCGGTGCCGGCGGCAAACACCTCATCCACTTGCTCCGCATGGGCGTCACGGCGTTCATGACCGGCACCGAAGCACTGGATATTCACAACGCCGTGGTCCAGACCTATCTGGTCGGTGACGAGGAAGGTGCAGCGCGCCTCTATTTCCGCCGGCTCTTACCCTATTTCATGTTCTATGACGACCATTCCGAGGAGTTACTCAAGAAGATGCTCCATCGGCGCGGCGTCCTCGAGTGCCCCGCCGTTATCGACCCGCCCAAGGCACCGCCCATGAGCGAGGTCGAATGGCGTGAGCTGGAATGGGTGCTCGAGCGGATCGCTTACGGGAGAGATGTGCCGGCCGGTTTCTAGATCCGGATCTTGCCGCTCCTTCCGGCTTCAGTGGCCCGCTCGCCACGATCCCGTGGTCTGCCGTTGACGACGCGCGATGACAAGGGCGAACGTCGCGATTTTGGTGCAGACGGGCCTTGCGCTTGCGGCGGGAATCGTGCACAATAGTGCGAGAAACGCGGCAATCTTGCGCGCCGGGTGCGCCACGCGATGTCGGGATTCATGAAGGGCGGTGGGTTCCGGGCGCAATGGCCACGTGGGAAACCCTCAGGGACGATGAGGCCGCGTAGGGAGGGACAGGCACCGTGCAGGAGAGGCGGAAGACCATCCGGCGGGAAGCAGACGAGCGACTGCTGGAGCGGGCGAAGCGGCTTCAGAAGATGGTGGATCGCCGGAGTCATTTCGAGGGGGAAGACGCGGCCCGGAAGTTGCGTCACGCCATTCGTCATAACTGCAAAGCCTCCCTGCGCATGGTCATCGGGCACGTGTCAGGGGGGTCCGATACCTGGAAGCAAGATGCCGTCACTCTGGAAGGACGCGTGCTTGACCTAAGCGAAGAGGGGGCGTCCCTGTTTGCCAAGCAGGCATTCGAGGCCGGGCAAGAGTTCCGGCTCGCTATCGAGATGAAGAACGGCTCCAAGATCGAGACCAACGCCGTGGTCCGATGGGTCAAGGCGATACCGGAGAAGAAGGCATACGCCGCTGGTGTGCAGTTCGTTCGTCTAGCCGCCAAAGACCAAGAAAAGATCCACGAGTTCCTCCAGTTTCTGGACGCCAACGTCGGGCTCTAGCCAAGCTCACCGGGCCGTTGGCGCCGCCGGTGGCGCCGCCGCCAACGCCACCCCATCGCCACCGCACCACCGGCAACCAGGCCGAAAAGGCCACTGGGCGTCAGTCCGGGCACGGCATCTTCTACGAAGAGATCCGCGTGACCGGAGTCCACGGACGTTCGATCATCGGACACCTCGCACCAGTACTCCCCTTCATCCGTTTTGACGACTTTCGCGATGCGGAACAAGGGCTCGTTCGCTCCTTCCACGCCGTCGCCATCCTTGAGCCACCGGTAACGCCGTGCGCCCATGCCGCCCGTGGCCTCAACGGAGAATAGGCACTCCTGGCGCGGATATCGCGTGGCGTCCGCTGGGTCCGCCACGATCGCGATGGGATCGAACACGGCGAGGGAAGCGGGAGCGGTGGTATACCCATCATTGCCCGCATCCTCGATAACGCACCAGTAATGGCCGGCGTCCGAATGCCGGACGTGCTCGAAGGGCAATTCGCTTGAGGTGGCCATCTCGATCGTGCCGGAATCCGACCACCACTGATACCGCACAGGGGGTCTTCCGCCGTGCGTATTCACAGAGAACGTGTGCGGTTCGTCCACGTAGCATCGCGCGTTCGCGAGATCATCCTCAACCGTCAAGTGCTCGGCGATATCCACGTGGGCTTCATCGCTGGCCACCTGATCCGTTTCCTCGTCGGAGACGAGGCAGCGGTAGACGCCGGCCATTAACGGTGTCATCGATTCGAGCGGGAGCGTGGCCTTGTTCTCGTCTTCGATATCTCCGCCGTCCTTCTGCCACTGGTAATCGAGTTGGCCGATGCCGCCCTCGGCCGTGACCGCCAGCAGGTGCGTATCGCCGGAGTAGAACAGGCCGCCTTCTGGAGATGCGGTGACGGCCACATGCGGTGCGACGGCGATCTCGGCGTCCGCCGAGATCCGAACGTCCGATCCTTCGTCGGACACCACACATCGGTAGGCCCCCGCCTCATCGAATGCCAACGGCCCGAGATCAAGCCACGGCTGATTCGGTTTGTCGAGATTCCCGAGGTCCTTTTGCCACACGTAGGACTTCGCGCCTTGGCCACCTGAAGCGATCACGGTGAGCGTGCACGGATCGCCCAGATAGAAAGCTCCCCCCTCGGGAGAGTCGTCGATGGCTACGTGCGGCACCACCGAAAGGGCCGCCGATTCCGACAGGTCCGAATCGCCTCCGGCGTCCCATACATAGCAGGCGTAATCGCCCGAGTCGTCCTCGGTCAATGGCGGCATCCACCAAACACGCGCGTCCGGCGCCCCGATCGCCGCGACACCGTTCTTGCGCCACTCGTAGTGTACCTTTGGAATCCCGCCGACGGCCTGCACGGCCAACATCGCCTGATCGCCGACATACGCGAATGCCGGAACCGGATCCTGCGTCACCTCGATGTGCTCGTACACGTGGAGCCGTGCCGTACGCGACTCCGCCGTGCGAGAGGCCCCATCCTGAGCGATACACCGATAGACTCCCGCATGCCACGCAGCCAGCGGCCCGAGGACAAAGGTTGTTACACCGAGGGTTCTCGTCTCGATCAGCAGATCCTGCCAGCCGCTCCCGACGTCCCCTTGCCACGTGAAGGTGTGATCCGACACCCCGCCGATAACCCCCGCCGTGAAGGACACAGACGCGCCCACGTATCCGCGGGCCGATTCCGGCTGCGGATGGATGTAGTAGTTCCCATACCGGAATCCGTCCGCTCGGGAGACCGACGTGCCGTTGGCAAGATTCGTGACCGTCACCTCGACGGGCCCCTCGGGCTGTGCTGGCGTCATGCAGGCAATCCGGTACTCCTCGCCCGGTGTCACCACCTCGACATCAAGCGCCGTCGCCAGACCCGCTCCAAACGCGACCGCCGTCTGAGGGGCATCCGCCAGAGCAAAACCGAGCACATGAACAACGACGGACTCGCCGCCGGCAGTCGATCCGCCATCCGGCCACACCTCGACGTGATCGACCACGATTAGTTCGGCCTCGCCGCTCACTTGCGACTCGTCGCTCTCATCGGTCACGATGCATCGGTAGAAGCCGGCGTCGCGGTGCGCAACGGAAGCGATGGGCAAGATCGCCGCGTTGGGCGCGCCGGGAAGATCCTCACGCTCGAACTGCCACACATAGGTGCAGGCTCCTTGGCCACCGACTACCCCGACGGAGAAGACTGCGGCTTCGCCGGCGTACTGCGTCAGGTCGGCGGGATCCGTCTCAATCCGAAGATGTGTGGAAACGGAGAGATGCGCCGCGTCACTCGTGCACTCATCGCCTCCCTCGTCCGAGACAATGCAGCGGTACAGGCCTACATCGCCCTCGGCGACGACCGGAATCGTGTATGTCGCTTCATCGGCCACCCCGTTCGTGATGTCCTCTTCATCTCTCTGCCACCGGTATCGGATCTCGCCGATGCCCCCGGTCACCGACACCGAGAATGACACCGATTCGCCGGCGTAGCGCCCCGCATCGCTGGGCTGTTTCGTGATGGCCAGATGCGGACGCACCGTCAACGCCGCTTCCCGTGTAACCACGAAGGGCCCGCCGTCTTCCGCGACCTGGCACCGGTACGATCCCGTGTCACTCACGGCCAGCGGGTTCACCGGATACTCCGAGGTGCGCGCCGATGACGACACCGTCGATGTGGTCTCCCATCCATATCCGAGTTCCCGCTGCCATTGGTAGGTGAAGGGGCCCGTCCCGCCCTCGACGGATACGCGAAACGTGTAGGCATCACCGATGTATCGGACACCATCTTCGGGCCACTCGCCAAAGCCGAAATCGACATAGGTGAACGCATTCTCCATGGTTTCCGAAACGCCCCCCGGAAGGGTGACTTGAACGTCTACCACGCCCGGTTCGTGTGAAGGAAGGGTGCAAGAGACCGCGTAGACACAATAACCTATGACCATGACGGCAACGTCGGTGGCGGGTACGGCGCCGAAGGTCACGACATTGGTGCCCGTTTCGCTGAAGCCCCCGCCTAAGACCACTACGCGTACCCCTCCCGTTCGCGGGCCGATCTCCGGGATAACGTCGACTAGGGACAGCGCCGGAACCGCGTGTGTCGCGCCGAGACAAAGAAGAAGTGTGAGGATCTGAAAGAGACTGCGTGATCGCAATGGCATGGACCCACTCCTCATGGTAGATATCCCATGGAGCCAAATCGATCTCGATATGCAAACGCTATATGATAACTAATCAACAGCCCGCGTGCAGTATAGCACGATATTTGGATTATGCGCTATCATCATGTAATCCTTGTTCGTACTCATAGAATCAACGAGTGACCCGTGAACGATGAAACGGTCCCGGTTGCACGAGGGTAAGGAATGGGAAGGCTGCAACACGACAAGGCCGCCGCGGAACCCGCCGGCCGGCCACGCGCGGCTGGACGGCCGAGCCAACCGCGTCGGAATCTTGGCCACGGCGCCTGGACCACAGGCATCCTCCTTCTTGCGGCGGCCTTGCGGTTGTACGGCCTCACGCGCAACCCGCTGTGGTACGACGAGACCGTACATGCAGCGTTCTGTCGCCATCTCACATGGCCGATCCTGGCGTGCCGCGAGATCTTGGTCGAGCCGTTCTTCTGTCTGTTTCTCAACCTCTGGCTACGCCTGGGCGCCAGCGATCTCTGGATCCGCCTGTACGCGGCGTTGATCGGTTTCCTCGTTGTCGTGACGGCCTACCGAACCGGGAAACGCATGGCCGGCCCTAGAGGCGGGCTCTACGGTGCCCTACTCACGGCATGCGCGCCATTCCTCGTCTTCTACAGCCGCGATGCGAAGATGTACGCGTGGGTCATGCTTCTCGAACTGGTCGCCACGGGCTGTACCCTACGCTACGTGTCCCATGAGGGGTCCCGCCGCGACCTCGTCGCCTACGGCGTCACCGCCATCCTGCTCCTTCACACACATCTCGTCGCGCCCTTCTACTTGGTGGCGCTCAACGCAGGATTCCTCCTTTTTCTGCGCGCCCAACTGCGCAAGACGCTCGCATGGTTTGGCGTGCAGGTCGTCGTGATACTGGCGACGACGCCATACTTCCTGGCGCAATACCACTACTGGCGATTGGTGCAGGGCATACCCTTCTTCGCGCCGAGGCCTACGGCCGCTTCGCTCGTGACGACGGCGGCGAACCTGTTCATCGGATACGCGGCGCACGCGTGGATCCGCGGCGCGTCCGTAGTCATCTTGGCGTGTCTTGTCCTGGCATCGATCGGCCTCCTCCGCGGCAAACGCGCCGAGGCCGGTCTATTGATCGGCACAGCCCTCGGCCAAGTTGTTCTGCTGTTCCTGTTCTCGACGATAGGCGGGAAATCCTTCTATGTGGATCGCTATCTCGTCGGTTCCGCCGCGCCGATCCTGATCGTCTGCGGCGCCGGTCTCGCCCGGATTGAGCGCGACGCCCTGCGTCGCACGTTTACCGCCGTGCCCCTTGTTTTCTTCGCCCTCGGGCTGGGCGACTTGTACGCGTACCGATTCTCGCCGGACACCCGCGACCACCTCGGCGTCTTCCCAACGTACGACGCGCGGGCGCTCCGCGATGCCATCCGGGCCGCGCACAGGCCGCACGACGCGGTGTGGCATCTTGCCTGGGAGGAACTGGCGCCGTTGCGATGGTACCTTCCCGAGGCAGACCACCGCCTGGTCGACATGGGCGGCCGACTCGAGGCCAATATCGACGCCGTCATGCCGCCGGCGGCCCAACGCTTCTACGGATTCGGAACCGTCGAGGTCGAGGACGCATTCGAGCGGGCGCGGCGTGTGTGGCTGGTCGTCCCTTTGGATACCGGACCATTCTTTGGCGTTCACGAAGGGATTCGCGCCTGGATCGAAGCCCGGGCGCACTGCGAACGGCGCGAGGTCTTCGCCGGTCGATTTGCGCCCGTCGCGTTGTATCTCTATACGGCTGACAAGCCGCCCGGCGAGTCGCGCAACACCGCGTGGTTACCGCTCAAAACGACCGTCGTATCGCACGATGATCGACCGCCGCTGATCGTCACGACGCTCGAGCCGAAGGAGGGCGCGTCCATGCTCGTGGCCGAGAACCGCTCGCGCACCCACCGGTCGCTCGAATACGAGGTCGCGGTCAGTACCGCAGGGATCGACGCGACGGCCTTCGACCGAATACTTCGAGATCGCAGCGCGTGGCGGTTGCAGTGCGTGCAAGGCGACTCGACCGCGCGGATGGCCTACTATCTGCGCGCCGGCGCCCAAAGCCGTCGCGAGGACATCCTCTCGGGAAGTGTGCCGTCGCCGGAAGGCCTGTACGAGGTGTTCTTCGAGCGCCTCGCCTGCGGTTCCGGCTCCCCGGTACGCGGCGCCATCATGGAGTTGGCCGTCGGTCGTCAGCAATGGACCGTCGCCGGTGAGGTCTTTTGTGAAGGCTGCCGGTGGCAATGGGAACGCATGGGCACCGTGGAGAACGAAGCTGGCCGCAACATCGATATCCGTGTCGCCGCGCGCCGGCCTGACGGCGCTACCGAGGCCGTGGCGGCCTTCAGCCGAATCGCTTTCTTGCCGGAAGGCGCGCTGCCGTCTCCCCGTGTCGACGCCGGCACGATGAACATCGCGGCCGAGGACGTTATTCGCAAATCGATCACGAATACCGGGCTTTCGCTCGTCGAGGTCACCCTGATCGCGGACGGCGTCTGCGCGTCGGTGTGGCGTCGGGCCGACTGATGCGCGGGACTACTCGCGCGGCCGACACGCATCGAGCCATTGCGCGTCCAGGTACTCCGAGTCCTGCGATGGATACACGCCGTCCAACGCAATGGGGGCCTCGGGCGCGAGCTCGAAGAAACCCCGCGCTACGGCCGTATCCATTCGGCCGGCACATGGCATGGTCGCGCTCCAGCGTGTTCCGTTGATGTCGTACGCCGGCGCGGATGCCAACCACAGGCCAACCTTGTCGCGAATCGCCGGCGCGATGTCTTCCGGCGCAGCCTTCTGGTGTACGAGCAACGCCAGGCTCGGCGCGAGACACAGATTCGGCGCGGCTACGGCATCGAGTATCGCGACCGCAGCGTCGACGTGTTCGGCGCCTTTCCCTGCGGTTCGCAGATAGACCCGAACACCGTCAGCCGCTGCGCGCTCGCTGATCGCTCTGATGCTCACGACGAAGGACTCGTGGGTCTGTTCACCACTGAAGTTGTTCTCGGGCGTTCGGTGCAGCGAGAGAATAACATCACGGCTGCCCAGAGCAACGGTCTTCGCGATCACATCGCCGATGGCGTCCATGCTTTCCGAGTAAGGTCCTGCGTCATTGTCTATCAGTCGCAGATCCGGAAAGAGGTTCAGGCCGGACGTCAGGTCGACGTACACACGCACGCCTTGGCGGCCAATCCAGCCGGCTTCGCGCGCCAGCGCCGGCGGTGTGCGCGCATCGAGATAGCGCCAGTCGAGCACGACACCGTCGAAGTGCTCGAAGAACGTCGGGCGGGAAAGGATGGCCTCCCTAAGGCTTCGCACATTGCCGAGGCACAATGCGCGGTCGTGAGGTGCAGGCGGGATCGGCGCGTCGGGAATCTCGACCACGCCCTCCTCGCGCACGCGAACCGAGAAGAGGCGCACGTCGCCACCGGCGATGATCCGTTCATCGCCGACGCCGATGTCGCGGCCGCCGGCCACCTCCGGCAGGTAGCCTGGCGCGCCCTTCTCGGATTGGTCGAGGGCGATCTCGGCGACGCCCTCGATATCGCCACAGCACGAGCGGATATCGAGCGGCAGCGGTCCGAGGCTGTTGTTGCACACACCCAGCGTGTAGTCGCCCGGGGCCTTCCGGCAGACAATGAAACTCAGGCCGTCGCCCACCTCGAAGAGCCGCTGACGTGTTAGGAGCCCGTCGAGCACGACGCGGACGTGATTCAGCAGAGGGAACGGCTTCGCCAGCGATGCGTCGATGTCATTGGCCACGGGCAACGCCACCGCGGGTTCATCGGCCACGCCAAATGGGCTGGCGAAGATAGTAATCGTGCCGGCGCCGTGATCAATCTCGACCACCGCATGTCTTTCGCCGCAACGCGCGAGGACACGTGCGCCCTCCGGCAGTGACGAGAGCGCCGCCAATGCGAACCGATGATCCTCGATGACGGACCTGTCGCCAACGGCTACCGTCGTGCCCGCGTCAAGAAACGTCGATTCACCAACGGTGACGCCCGCGATGCCACCGGGCATCGCCGCGAGATTGCCCGCGGTCATGACAAGATGTCCGCCGGCCCCGACATAGCCGAGCAGCTTATCCCTCAGTTCGACGCCGCCGTCGAGCGGACCGGTGAGCACGAGCATGGCATAGCGGTCTAGGAGCCAGCCTGGCGCGTCCGTCAGGAGACAATCGGCGATATCACCGTAGGGCGTAGGCGCGATGAATCCGGTTTCATCGTGGAAGTACGACGCGTCCTGATAGCCTGGATAGAGGAGATCCAGAACGCCGTCCGTGAGGTAATCGCCGGGCGCGTAGGGAATATTGCCCCAAACGCGATAGATGTGGCCCGAATAGAGATGGCGCGGGAAAGTCCAGCCGGCGAAGAAATCCGTCAGAACGGCGACGGGCGTCATCATCACGCCCGGTTGACCGTTCTCGCGTACCCAGCGATGCGCGGCCTGCTGTATTTGGCCTACCGGACTCAACGCGTCGCCGTCGAACCACGAGGATTCGAATCCGACAAACAGGCAGTTGTAGAGGATGTGGCTGTAGAGCAGGCGCTTGAGTAGGTTGAGACTCGTGCCTTTCGTCGGGCCGTGGTCGGCGCCCTCGCTGCCATAGACCTTGTAGCCCCAGCGGTTCCACACCGAGGCATTGCCGAACCACGGCACGCCGTATTGCTTGCCCGCGGCACGAATGAAGGCATAGTAGACTTGGCCGTTGGGAAGGCCTTGGGCGGTTTCGGCCCCGATGGTCGTGTACAGACCTTCCTTGAGGAAGTAGTGCCCGAAGTTCAGCGAAACCAACGTCGAGAGTTTGTTGCCCAACTCGTCGCCCATACGCTCGAAATGGCGCTGAAAGTTCAGGTATTGCTCGACTCGATCTTCCGAGATCGGGTGCATCTGTTCGGCGTAGCCGCCGACGTAGCGCCCGTCCTGTTCGCCGATGTCCATGCCAAGCCAGTGATCGCCGAGTGTGGCCTCCATCACGTCGAAGGCGGCCTGCGGCGGCCGGTACTGCTGCCAGTAGCCACCCGGCCCCGAGCCCGGCACATAGCCCCAGATGTCGAACAGGAAGAGGCCGCGCCGCGCAATCTCGTCCGCAAGATCGCCGAGATTCTCCGCAAACACGATGGGATAGGATGGCCAGATCACCGTACCGAGATCGTGGGTCTCCGTGTACTTCTCGATTTCGTCGACGTACCCTACGATCCGGTTGTCCTCAACGCCGAAGCCGCGCAGACAGGCGAACTGCGTCCGATGGTCGAAGGTTTCCCAAGACGGCGGTTTGACGTGCCGCCGCGCGTAGTCGGGATGCGCCGGCGGATCGATGAGGCGCGTGTAGATACGGTGCGGCGTCGGCATGGTTTGATCTCCTCCGGCTGAGTAGGCGACCACGGCAACCAGCGCGAAGAATACCATTGAGGAACGTCGGTTTCCCGACGCCCGCCATCGGGGCACGACGGCATGTTCAGCCATCAGGGCGATTCCTCCTCGGTTTCTGCATTGCCCATCCTAGGCGTATACAGCCTCCTCGTGCCACACGCGCCACATAAGCTCGTACCGATCGAGCGGCAGGCCCGTGAACGCGCAGTTGCTCGTGCTGAAGATGTAGCCGCCGCCCGGCATACCGTGTCGGATGCAATACCGGGCCGATTCGATCACCTCGTCGTCGGTACCGGACGTGAGCAGGCCGCAGTTCACGTTGCCGATGAGACACACGCGATCGCCGTACCGGCGCTTGACCTCGGCGATGTCCACGCCGCCTTGCGGATCGAGTGAGTGCAACGCGTGCGGGCCGGCCTCGACCAACTGGTCGAGGATGGGCATGATGTTGCCGTCCGTGTGCTTGATGACGTGGAAACCCAGATCGCGCTCGCCGCGGCAGAGCTGGGCGAGATACGGCGCAACCAGCTCGCCGAACATGGCCGGACTCAGGAACGGATTATCGTTGAAGCAGTAGTCCGAACACAGGGCGAACCCGTCGAGGCCGCCGTGCTTGGCCAAGCGTTCGGCGCGCGCCAATTGATCGTCCACCATCCGCTGTGCCTTCGCCTTCGCCTCGTCGAAGCACTCATAGAGCCACGCCGAGAACTCAATCATATTGGAGCCCGACGGAATCGAGTAGGTGGCGTCGCCATGCAGCATCAAGAAGTATGTGTCGCCCGATTTCTCACGAACGAGGTCGATAAGACGAAGCGTTTCCTCTTCATCGCCCGGATTCGGATGGAGGAAGATGGCACTGTGTTCGTAGCGCTCGGCGGTCAGGAGGTAGGTATCCGCCATCTCGTTGCGATGAAGCCGGCGCTCGGACTCCGTCATCTGATTCCACTGGTGATAGGCCCGCTGTGACGGGTGGACCTTTCCAAAGGCCTCCATTGTGAGGAAAAAGACCAACTCGAAATGGGGCACACGGCCCTCGATAGTACGGCGTTCGAGGGCAGCGATGAATCGTTCTCGATGCGTCATGCGCGCTACTCCTTGCACTGTTCGGCCGCGGCGCACCGCTGCCGGCAGAGAGCATACCGAGAAAGGACCGGAAAACCAAGGCGGCGCTTCTTCTGGCGGTATTCGGCGCGCACAGCCAGAGTGCCGGAGCCCTTCGGCGAAACCGACGATCCGTGAAGTCGCCCCATCGACGTTTGACCAACGTGCCTGTCCAGGCCTGGGGTTCCCTCCTCCGAAGCCGAATGCCACCCAATGGGATCGGATGCCAACCATGCCAGGCCGTCTGATGGGACCGCCGTCTCCCCCCTTCCCGGCGGTCCCACCCTCCTCTTCTGGGGCATCACACGGTTGCATTTGCCGGCCGGCGCCGCGATACTGTTGAGACCCGGGCGTTGTGCGTAACCGACGGACTCCGACGGCAAAGGACCAGGGGACTCATGAGACGGCTTCTCGGTTGGTATCTCCGCGTATCGTTGATCCTGCGGATCGTCGCGTGTTTCCTGGCCGGTTCAGCCATAGGTGGTGCGCTTTGGTACCTCTCGAGCACCACGGGCCAGCCGATAGCCCAAGACCTCATGCCATATGTCTCCCCCTTCGGCACGGTCTTCGTTCATATGCTCAAGATGATCGTCGTGCCGGTGATCTTCTTCTCGTTGGTGGTAGGGGCCTCGAGCCTCCCCATCGGCAAGTTCGGCCGCGTCGGCGCCAAGGTCATGATCTGGTACTTATCCTGCTCGGTGCTCGCCGCCATCGTCGGTGTCAGTCTCGCGCTGCTGATCCGGCCCGGCACCGGGGCCGATCTCGAGGCTTGGCGCGCCATGGCGGACGCGCTGGGCGGCCAAGTCGAGGACCTCGCCGGCGAGGCCGAGACGGGCGGCAACGCCCTGACGCAGGTCGTCATGAACCTGTTCAAGAATCCATTCGAGGCCTTGGCCGCCGGCAATTTCCTGCCGATCATCGTGTTCTCGATTCTCTTCGGCCTGGCGATTCGCGTGTCCATCGAGGCCGGCCACGATACCGAGGCCGCGCGACGGCTCACCGCGCTCGAGGATCTGATGGCGGCCGGGCGCGACGCCATGTTCAAGCTGGTCGATTGGATCCTCGAGTATTCGCCCGTCGGCGTGCTGGCCCTGTCAATCATGAATTTCGGCCTCTACGGCCCTGCCATCGTCGGCCCCTACGTGCGCGTTACGCTCGGCGTCGTGGCCGGGATCCTGTTCATGGTGGTTGTCGTGTACTCGCTGTTACTGCGCGTGATCGCGCGCGAGAATCCCCTGGGCGTGTTCCGCCGTATCCAGGAAGCGATGATCATGGCCTTCATCACCCGCAGCAGCGCGGCCACGTTACCGGTATCGATCCGCACCGCCACGGAGGAGCTGAAGGTCCGCGACGAACTCGCCTCGTTCTCGTTGCCCCTCGGCGCCACGATTAACATGGACGGCGTGTGCGTGCACCTGCCGATGTTTGCGGTGCTCGCCGCAAGCATGTTCGGCGTTCCCATCACCGCGACCAGCCTGATCCTTATGGTCATCACGACGGTGCTGGCGTCCATCGGCGCCGGCGGCGTGCCGGGCGGCAGCCTCATGCTCTTGTTCATCATTCTCGGCACCATGGGACTCAGCAGCGAGCAGGTGGCCGTCATCGTTGCCCTGGCCCTCGGAATCAACCCGATTCTCGACATGTTCGAGACGATGAACAACGTCACCGGCGACCTGGTGTGCACGTATGTCGTAGCCCGCCGCGAAGGACTCGTCGGAAACGACACGGATTCCCGATCCTGATGATTGGGTGGATCATTCCTTGCCGGAGAGACTTGGGAAAACGGCGCCACAGACACCTCACGCACTAGAAGCGCCGGATGGGGCGTCAAGCATTCGCTGCGCTCGCGCCGGAGTCTGGTTGCCAACGCTAGGACTCCACGCTGCTTACCCGGACATAGCCAAACTCGACCGAGTATGTAAGGTTGAGAGGGCGAAGCAGCGCCTTCAGCGCGTCGCGAAAAGCTACGTTCTTCAGCGACACGTAGGATACCATGCCCGTGGGCGGCATCGCGGAAGCCGTCGTGTTGCGTGCCACGTCGAAGGGGGGCGGCGGTTCAGCGGTTTCCGATCCGCCCGCATCGGTTTGCATGGCCGCCCACGCGTCTTCGGGCATGACCACGCGCGAGTCAACCACGATATTCACATCATATGCATCCGCCAGAACACTCAACATCGTACAGAGATCCATATCCCTGAAATCAATCCTGATAGAGGATTCCACGATCCGCAGGTAAGAAGTAGCTTTTTCGTGAGTGAGGGTGAGGAGCGGTTCTCGAGGGTCTGATTTCATTGCGTTTTACATTCGGCGGGTGGGCTGATTTTTGTGCTTGACATATCAAGAATG